>Ga0181390_1000001_pt1 | contig 120559 bp, 166 predicted proteins | sample 13SPOviralmetaG_FD_130085 | JGI IMG/M metagenome (GOLD analysis project Ga0181390, IMG submission 130085) | Marine viral communities from the oligotrophic San Pedro Time Series (SPOT) site, San Pedro Channel, CA, USA - 13 SPOT_SRF_2010-07-21 | ecosystem: Environmental > Aquatic > Marine >...
TGCTCTTCTACCACCATCTGAAATTATATTTACGTAGTCAGATGAACCATCATTATATATTGAAAGTCCGCTATCTGTATGACCAGTAAATGCTATTGTTGGGTCGGTAGTCGAATTACTATCCTTAGCGTGTATTTCTCCACTAACAGTTAAATCACCAGTTACTGTAGCACCAGCTGCGGAAGTTGTTAATTTAGTAGCATTATCATAGTATAATGTAACTGCCCCACCATTAGTAGCAACTAAATAATTTTTTGTTCCACCTTCATTTTGTAAATTAAGATTTGTACCTTGTAATCTTAAATTACCAGTTCCAACATCTCTTACATAACTATGACTACCGTCATGGTAAATTTGTAAATCACTATCATTACCAAATAATGCTTTTACATTATCAGGAAATGATAAATTAGAACCTGTATATATTTCTGATTTATAAGCTTGAATTTGAACTAAGTCGCCTGATACTGCGGCTGAGGTAAGAGTAATGCTTGTGCCGTTGGTGCCCGTAAAGTCTGTTCCCCAATCAAGAAGAAGACCATTTAAAAATACAGCAACCTTTGGAGGAGAGCCAGTAGTATATGCAAGTGTTGATCCATTTTGATCTGCACCACTAAAGACAGTGGTATTAGATGTTACTGCATATTCGTATATATTGAATGTATCTGCTAGATTATTTGCACCAATTTCAACAATGGTTTCTGTACCACTTACATTCTTTTTAAGGTATAATTTACCATCGTAAGTGTTTATGGCTAATTCGCCGAGTGCTAATGCAGATGTTGTTGGAACGGATCCGCCTGTTGCGGATCTTCTTAATTTGACTGTCTGGCTCAATTTTGGCCTCTCCTATTTGTTCAATCTCTATATAGAGCTTATAAAATTATATTAGGTTTATATAAACCTTTATTCTATTTATAACAACTAGGAGAGGAGTTTAGTATGTTCCACCATCAATAATTTCAGAAGCTACTGGAACGCCTGAGGAATTAAATTGAATTAATTTACCTTGAGTACCTGTTACAAAGTTAATACCTGATCCTGTAACAACCATAACTGAGTTATTTGTTACAGAAGTTAAACCAGTACCACCTTCTGAAATAGCAAGTTGAGTTCCTAGTGTTAATGCACCGGTAACATCTAAGTCATCTGTGACTTGGACTGTACCGCCAGCAGAATCAAGAATTAAATTACCCGACCCTGTACTAATCTCGTTAGTACCGTCAATCGCAATTTTAATATTGTCTGCATAAAGACCACCGAATGCTGCATCTGACCATGGTGTTGAAGCATTCTCGCCTCCACTAAAGTCCTCATCATTGGTAAATACAAATCTTTCGGTTTGGATATCAAATCCAAAGAAACCTTCTTTAACAGCAGAACCATCGTGCCACTTAAATCTGATACCTCTATCAATACCGTCAGCAGTTGAGGTATTGTCTGCCAATACTAAGACTGGATCATCTAATGAGATATTAGTGGAATTTACTGATGTTGTTGTACCGTTAACAACTAAGTTACCACCAACAGTTAAATTACCGCCAGTAGTTACTGAATCAGAAGTAGAATCACCAAGGACGACTGTGCCATTAACTGTCAAGTTTCTTGTTACAGTAGCATCTCTTGTTACAGATAAGTCTTGACCGATTGTTACATCGTTAGGTTGTGAAATTTGTAAAGTTACATCAGTACCTGTTTTTGAAACCTCAGTAACAATTTCATTTGCTGTCCCTTTGATATATAAATCATCATTAAGGAGGTCAACATTTTCTGTGTCTGAACCGTTACCAGCATCAATAGTAAGCTGAGTTGCAACGTTTACTGTATCTGCTTGTGTTAACCTACCTTGTTGGTCAACTGTAAATCTAGGAATAGATGTAGTAGAACCATATTGTCCAGGAGTTACCGCGGTATCATCTAGGTCAATTTCAATACTATTACCGGAACCTGTGGTTGTGATACCAGTATCACCACTAATTGTTAATGTTTCTGAATCCAAGTCAATGGATAATGCACCGCCATTGTCGCCCTGGAAGTCTAAGTCTTGGGCTGTGACCTGAGCATCTACATAAGTTTTAACAGCAGCTGCCGAGATAAGTTGAGCATTATTTGGTGTTCCAGGCATTGATGTTTCAATACTTGTAACAACCTGACCACTACCACCTGTTGTTTCTAATGCAAGGTTTTGAATATTTAATTCTGTAATGTGTTTATTGCCATCTACAATTAATGCAGCATTAGCTGTTGTTTCACCATGTACATGTGATAATAGGTTAGTAAAATACTTACCACCGATAATATCAATCGAAGAAGCGACACCACCGCTTTCTGTACCCGAACCGATATATAATCGTTCACCTGCTTGTGCCTGACCCTTTGAAGTTTGTTCATAAGAGTATGCAAGTTCACCTGTTTTTAGATTACTAGGGGAGTTGGTGTTAGATCCCGTAGATAATATTTTAATTCTTGTTAAATTCGACATACTAGTATGTGCCTCCAATTATGTTCAGATTTTCATTTTCAATCTGAGTTGTAATTTTATATTCGCCAGCGGTACCATCATAGATCATTACTGCTCCATCTGATTGTCCGGCAACATTTACGTTTTGCAAGTCACCGAGAGTTAAACCGCCTGCACTCACCTTAACAGTTTGTGCAACAATTTCATTCTGGCCGGTTTTCTTACCTTTTATCTGATTAGTCTGCCTAATCTTTCCTCTAATAGCCATTTAAGAAGCCCTCGTTACTCCTGGTGTTACCTCTACTTGTCCTTCAACGACCCTGGTTACAATTCCACCAGCATCAGTAATTTCAACATCATATACATACCTTCCTGCCTTTAATGCATTTGTCTGCACTGGAGTTAAAGATATTGATACCGTGCCTTCTGCCGTACTCGCAACAGCAGCAGTAAAATCAGTAGCCGTAGTTGAACTATATGTTCTACGCATCTGACCGGCGACAGTATATCCATCTAAGTCTAAAATGTTACCTGAATTATCTGTAACATCTATTTCTGCCTGAAAAGTAGTTCCCTGGTCAATAACTATGTTAGATATAATTGCCATTTTATTCCTTACCTACCTATTTATATCTTTTAGGGCCTCAATTTCTGCCCTGAGTAATTTATTTTCTTCTTTTAATTCTTTTATTGCTTCAATAAAGAGAGCAGATAGTTGGTTATAATCTACAACTTTATGCGTATCATCTTCATTAAGTGACTCAACATCTTTTACTGCAGATGGTAATACTTCTTCAACATTCTGAGCGATAACACCAGCAGATGCCTTGCCATCTTTCTTCCAATCAAAAGTAACACCATTTAATTGTGATACCTTTTCTAAGGCCCCATCAACTACTTGAATATTATCTTTTAGTTTTTCATCGGAGGTTATATTGCTCGAATATGCAATAATATCTCCGGCTGCCTCGAATGTTCCAGATGATGTCATTCTAAATTCAGTGACCCCACCAGATTTAAAATCACCATAACCAGTGTTTGATGAATCAAACGATAAATAACCACTACCAGTTCTACCCACTGAATAGATATTATCAGTTTGATCGGATTTTAGTCTAACTGTTCCTAAATTAGAAATATTATTTACAGATGTATCAAATGAATCTAGCCAGAACATAAGGCTCATTTCATCTGTTTTAGAAGCTGCTGTCATATCTGTACCACCGCCGCCGGTAGAACTGTATGTACCTAATTCAAATGTTGAGAATGCATTTTGGTTAACTTCAGCACTATTTTCGATGCCAGTAAGTTTATTATGAGCACCTACTGTCATTACACCAGGACCGTTAGCATCTGCAGAAGGTAAATCAACATTATTACCTGTAGATGATGTTACTGTTAAAACACTGGCTGTTCTGGTCCATGAAAGGTTTGTTCCAACATGAGGTGCAGTATTTCTAAATTTAACAGCTTTATTAGTATCGTCAATATCAATGTCAATACCAGTACTCTCAACAAAGTCTACTTCAGTTTTATTACCTGTTATATTTACTGTTCCTGTGTCTGACCAAGCATAACCACTATCACTACTAACCACTTTTATTCTATCAATAGTAGGTTGAGATGAACCTCTATCATTATTAGTAATTGTTAATTGTCTATCGGCAGTTTTTTCTACCTCAATACCACTGCCTTGTTCAAAGTGTAATGTCTGGCCAGAACTAACTGTACCGGTTTCTGAACCATTACCTTCCATAAAGGTCCAAGAACTATAATTATCAAATGTTGGTTCATTGATAACATCAGACCAATCAATATTAATACCTGATAATAATGTTGTACTTGGATTATACCTTAAGTGAGAATTATCAGTATCAATATAAGGTCTTTGATAACCACTGCCGTTAGTAGCACTAAACAATATTTGATAATTTACATTATCATTTTTTTCATCAACATTAACATTATTAGCATTTGTGACTGTTTGGATATCCTTAGTGCCAAGGCTAGTAATATGACCGTATGTATCAAGAGCAATATCTTGTATAACAACATTACCAGTATTATCACTTGAAAGCTGAGTTGATGTGTCAGCATGGTCTATAGTAATATTTGTATTGCCTGACTGGTTTGCAGTAAATGAGCCTATATTATTGTCAGCTGCAATACTCAAGCCCATTGCATTTCCAGCAAAGAGTGTAAGAGTTCCATTACCCACTGAAATTGATGCACTAGTTCCACCAGTTACGTGACCAAATTCATCGAATGTTAAATCTTGTATAAATGTATTACCAGAATTATTAATATTACCAAAGTCAGATGTATTTGCGTGGTGAATAGAGAATCTATCACCCGAAACGTCATCAACAACTAATGTGATTCCACTGTTACCTGCATCGATGATTAATGTATCGTTGTTACTATCAGCAACCAAGGTTCCTAAACTACCATGTGCAGCATTTCTTAATTGTACATTCTTAAAGATATTTTGAGATGAACCTCTATCTGTATTTGTAAAGGTTAATACATCATCAGCAGTAAAGTTGACATCCATACCGGTGCCTTCTTTAAACCAAAGTGTATCATTTTGTGTAATTGAGTAAACTGTACCATCATGGTCTTTTGCATTCCATGATCTGATAAATCTGTTATCTAAATTTGCAACATCAACAGATGTAACATGACCAAAACCGTCAACTGTAAAGGCCTGAACAACATTGCCGCCTGATGCAGTTCCTTGTTGACCCGAAAGTGATGAAGTATCTGCGTGACCATATTCAATCGTTGAACCACTTCTTGTTACTGTTAAACCAGCAGCTTGATTAAATGTTACAGTCTCGGTACTTGTAATATCTTCAGTACCAGCAATTCCTTCAGCAGCTAATTTCCAATTGTCATAATCAGTTTGTTCTGTAATAATATCATAGTATGATCCGTTTGATGCCTGGGCCTGCCAAGTATCAGAAGTTTCGTTCCAAATTAATGAACGGTTGGCAACACTACCCCTTTCTATTTCAAAACCAGCATTCTGTGTTGGTGTACCAGTTTCATCGGCATTTAAAACAATGATGTTATCGCCAATGTTAACCTGGTTTGAATTTACCTGAGTTGTAGTACCCGATACCGTTAAGTTGCCTCCAATATAAACATCTTTAGCAATACCAACACCACCCGCAACTCTTAATGAGCCCGATGTTGTGCTTGTAGATTGAGTAGTACTTAGTACTCTTAATGTGCCTGGAGCTCTTAAATCATTTGGTAAACCAAATTCAACCTCATCATCTTTGGCCTCTGTTACAATCTGATTTGCAACTCCATCAAAGTGTAGAGTTTCAGTTGCAAGATTTATTTTTTGATGACCAGTGCCGCCACTATTAGTTTCTGCACTAAATGTTAATTCTGTAACAATGGCAGCAGTATCAGCAGCCGTTATTCTACCTTTACTGTCTACTGTGATTACAGGGATAGCAGTTGTACTACCATATTCTTGTGCAGTAACACCTGTAGTTTTTAATGCAAAGTCAAAGTTTTGATTAGTTGAATCCCAGGTGGCATTTAAATCTGTTTCTGTATTATTAGATATTAAATCTTGAGCATTATAGAATGTTACAATATCGGCAGTAAGGGCATTTCCACTATCGTCAATACCTACTGCCTGCCAAGCTCTATCTGGCTTAGTAGAAACATTACCTTCGTTCCACTGAATTTTAGCATCGAGTGTTGGAGATGTTGCACCACCAACACCACTACCAATATCAATCGCGCTTCTATCAACTTCAATACCTTCTGTACCGGCACTAGAAGCAAGAGTAATAAATGCTGTATCAAAGGATAGAGATGAACCAGCACCTCCGCCAATTAACAGTGTACCATCAATGTCAAGAGTTGCACCATCAGGAATTGTGAGTGTGTTACCTGTAGTGAATGCAATATTCTGATTAAATGTTTGTGTTCCTGTTGTCCCGTTTGTGGTTATTGTTCTGATTACAGTATTATCAACTTTTATACTATCAGCAAGAACAGTAATACCACCATTTGTTGCACCAACAACTCTAAGTGTTCTATCAGCTTGTAAAATGCCACCACCTGTTAAACCTGCACCAGCAATAATATCTGTATCTGCAATCTCTTGTATGGCCTCAGAAATATTAGTTGCCGCAAGACCTGTCCAAGACCTTACATTATCAATTGGTGATGTGGCACCATCAATTTGGTTTTGTAATTTACCGATATCTGTATCGTTATTGACTACACCAGTTTTTAGATTATCTAAGGTTCCAGCAATTGTAGTAGAACCATATGTTCCAGTATTATAAATGTCTGAATCACCGATTGCAGTATTAAGTAAATTTACAGCAACTGTTAAGTTTGCTGCACCCACAGCCTCGGTATCGGTTCCTGTAATAACACCACTACCGATCGTTGTACCTAATTCAACAATTGCACCACGAACATCACCTGCAGCAATATTAGCACCGGCACCCCATGTTACATAGTTATTAGTTGTACCTCTTAGAGCAGTTTCAAGCTCAAGGATTGCAGTTGATACAGTTGATGCATCAGTACCCATAGCGGCAGAAGTAATTGTTCCTAATTCTGCATCATGTTCATTAATACCACCAATGACTCCGTTTACAGAAGAAGTAGTTAAAGTATAATTAGCTAAGGTTGTACCCCTTAACGCGACTTCTAGTTCATTGATACCACCGACAAGATAGTTGGCAGATGTATTAAGTGTTACAGACCCCGCAGTATGAATATCAGCATATACAGCATTTAATCCGTCACGTATATTATTACCTGCAGTTACATTATAATCAGAATTTGCACCTCTTAGGGCGGCTTCTAATTCATTAACTGCACCTATAACACCATCTGATGTATTAGTTGTTCCAAGAGTATAGTTACTTAAATTACCCCTTACTGCAGTTTCTAGTTCATTAACACCACCAACTAAATAATTAGCATTTGTACCTAAAGTCACACTACCTGCTGTGTGAATATCATCATAGATTTCATTAATAGAATCTAAGATAGAAGTTTTATCAGCAGTTTTTAAATTTGCAAGAGTTCTTTTTGATCCACCCTCTACATTAAATAAGTCTGCTTCATGTTCATTGATAGCAGCTTGTAAATCAGTAGCAGTAGTATTTAGATTTTCTACTGTACCGATGTCGTCTTGTAATTCGTTAATCGCGGTAACTAAATCAGTTGCGATAACTTTAATATCATCGTTAACACTTAATGTAGAATTAAATTCAACAATATGTCCAACAGTTTGATCAAATGGTATAAATGCCGTATGTTGTGCACCAGCAACTTTGGCCTGCGCAGCAGTATAACCTAAAATTCTAATTTGTGCACTAGCACTATATGTTCCAGTGTGCGACTTTATATAAAGGTCAGATGTACCAGCATGATAAACTGTACCATGCCATGATGCATTGTCTTCAACTTCAGTTAAAGTACTTCTATTAGCACTATCTTGATAAACAGTAGAACCTTCAGTAAACTTAGTTAAATCAGGACTTCCTGTTAATACAACTCTACCTGTAGCATTAGGAATATGATAATCTGCAGCTGCAAGACCTTGAGTTAATTCAGTTGAACCATCTAGTACTCTAATTGCTGCTTTATTATATGATTCCGAAATTAATCTTAAAACATTAGCATTTGCAATAGATGAACCACCAACACTTAAATCAAGTGCAGGATTAAAATCACCTGTAGAATTTTTTACTAGGATTTTTGGTTTATCGTCAATGGTAACAATAGACTCGATAGTTGCAGAATAACCACCTGTTTGTCCGACACCAGCACCAGCAATGAACGCACTAGGAATACTTGTACTATCTGCAAGAATAACATAACCAGCAGTATTATCAATAGTAGTATCTGTTATTAATGGAAAGACTTGAGTCTTTGTATTATCATCATCACCATCAATGATATTTAATTTTAAACCTGAAACGTTATCATGTTTAAATACCTTATCTGTTAACCTAGAATCTAATCTATCATCAGCTCCAAGGTTTAGTGAGACTTCATTTGACTTTTGTCTCCACTCCTCGAATGTATTAGATTTTAAAATTTTAATTTCGTTATCGGCCATTATTTACCACCTAAATTTTTTAATAGTGCTTTAATTTCTGCAATGTCATTTTTCATTTCGGCAAGTTCATCTGATTGTTTATTTCTCTTAGCTATTTGAGATAATCTTTGATTATATGCCGTCGTGTTATTATTTATAACGGCATGATTTGTTAAATCTCTTTCTAGGCCAAAATTGTTATCTATTTTTATTTTATTCATTATGTTGTCGCAATTGCCCTAAAGTCTCTAATAGTTGGAATGTCTGTACTTCTTACACTTTTTAATACAACCTTAATACTGAATTTACTGAAAGGAGTATTTAAAGTACTGAAGTCTTTCTGATAGTGAACCTCTGAATATACACCATTACTGTTTGTTGGTACTATTTGATCTGGAGTCATTTCAGCCCAATCAAGAGCATCAAAATCAACATCAGAGTTATCTGTGATTTTATACCAAACTTCTATGTCAGAGTTCTTTGGTTTATTTGCATTTATATAAACATCTAATACATTAGCATCAGTATTAAGAGTTACTTGTTTAGTAATATATTTAGCAGCTGCAGATGAACCGGTACCAGAAGATTCAGCAACGTAAGTACTGTAATTTGCTTGATGTTCCTCAGGACTGTTAATTCTATTTTGAATAGTAAATAATGATGTTCTATTTAAATCAATTACAGGTGAGAGGTTTTCTTTACCACTATTAGATAATACACATCTTAATTTAAATGGTTTAGAACCTAAACTTTTAAATGCTTCATTTCTTTCTGATGCAATCATATATGGTTTTTCAAACTGAGTATTTTTATTGGCCAAAATTTCTTGTTCATTATCATATGTGTAAAATGATTGACCTGAATCATTCTGTCCATCTTGTGAATAACCAGTTAAACCACTATGGAAATATTTAATTCCTGCTTTATCAAACTCAATGGTAGAAGCATTTATTTTTAATACATCATACATCTGATTTTCAGAAGCAGTTACAGCAGTACCACCTCCTCTAATTCCTAGTGAAGTTGCCTGACCTGTTACTGTAATAGTATATGAATCAAGTTCAGCATCATTTACTGTATGGTTACCGTTAAGTGCTGACGCCACAATACCATTTACTGTTCCCGAAACACCTGCAATAGTTACCGAGTGATTACCATCAACTCCATACATACCATGGTTTTTATGAATCACTCTAATTCTACAAGTTGACCCTGTAACATTTTGTTCAAATACTAATGGATTTAATCCTAGTGTTTTTAGAGGCACTGCATCATTTACAAGATTAACTTCTGCAGAGGAACCAGTAAATGAAGCTCTATTTAATTTAAATTTAAGATCTTTATTTTGTTCTGGAGTCCAAGTAGAAGCATTAGCAGAGGTAAAGAATACACCATCAAATGGTTGTTTAGTAATTCTCTTATCAATATCTGTTAAATCGAATTTACTTGTTTCTGCAACATAAACTTTATATTTGTCTGAATTTGAAATTGCAACGATTGCATATTCTGTACCTTCTTTTAGGTAAACAGGGAAGTCCCAATTAATTGTTGTGGAGCTTGCTGCATTAGCATTTGCAAAGTTAGCAGGTGTTGATGCAATATCAGTAGGATATACTACAACATCTGCACCTGGAATAATTCTTTGTGTTGGGTAACCATTTTCTACTTCTCTGATAGAAATACAAATTGGAATATTTAAATCAATCTGATTGAAAAATAATTCAACACTAGTTGTAAAAATACCACCCTCGGTTTTAACAACAAATGATTCTGCAATAGGATCATAATATCTAATTAATTCATGATTGGTTTCATTTGTTCTTTTTGTAACTGTTTTACTTTGATTTACTTCTCTGTATGCAATTCTAGGAACCTTAGTGTTAACAATTGTTCTTTGGAATGTCTCTAAAACACCTTGTGCATAGAAATTTTCAATAGCCTTAGTAGTAGAATTAGCATCATCATTTGTTGATGAATCGGTTAATTTAAATTCTCTAGTACCAGTTTTAAATTTAAGTGCATCGGTTCTAGGTATTACAAACGAACCTATAACTCTACCTGAGGCATCCGTTGTTAGATTTCCACTGCCGTCTGGATGGGTAGTAGCATTTTCATAAGTAGTAACACTTGATCTATCAGAGAATTCTGTCATTGCAGATTCTTCTTTACAATATGTCGAAACATCAACTCCATTAAAGAATGGATATACTCTTGTAGATGGTTTTAATAATTCTGCTTGGAAGAAAATCTTTCTTGATCTCATAAATGGTATAAAGTTAGTTTCTACCACTACGTTACCCATAACCTTAGATTGGACATCTGATGTTACGAATGATTCAATACCATCCCTTGAAGCAGTACCAGTTTCCGTAAATGCATTTACTGTAGTTCTGACCTCGGCTCTATTTTTATTTTTACTATTATCAGTACCAGTTAATCTCTCACCTTGGCCCGCGGACATATTTTTATTAGTACTAGATGATGAAATTAATTCTTTACCTGTCCAGTTGGTTTCCCATTCGTTCCAAACTGTTCCTAAGATACCATCAGCCTCTGCCATATTAACAAACTGCTCATAGACAGAATTATCATCAATGATAATGTCAGGTCTTTGGTCTACATCTTTCCATTCATCTGATTCGGGAGACAACTTAATAGTGCCGTCCCAAATAATCACGTTGTATGGGTTAACAAATTCTGCATAAGAAGAATAAGGTTGATTTAATTCTGTTACATTTGTATAAGGCATGGTAATAATACCACCCTTAGCTGATTTAACAGCTGTACCAGAATCACCTGTTTTTCTTACCAGGTTAATATTTCTTTCATCAAACTTAGGTCTTAGGATACCATTTTCTTTATCAATGGATACAGCATAATCTGGGTGACTTGTATCACCTACATTGTGTCCGTAGAAGCCATCAACAATAAATCCATTCTTAAATCTTGCATCTCCATTTGAATCTAAAATTTGAGATTCAACTGCACTCTTTTCTAATAATGAGAGTGATGTATAGTATTCTAAGTTTTTAACTCTTTTATCGAGAGCACCAATATCTCTCATTGTGTATCTCTTATTATCAATAGGTGTTACTAAAACATCTTGAACACTAAAGACATAAGGATTTAATTTAATATTGTATAGGTGAATTGCGTCTTCGATTGACTCTGGTTCAACAGGGAATAATGAAGAAGTCCCTTTAACTACTTTATAGTCTCCAGACTTTGTTAAGAAGATCTTATCAATTCTACCTAAGAAGTGAGTGATTTTAAGCTCAACTGTTCCTACAGGAGCAATCATATTTGTTGCAATCTCTCCTGTACCAGAAGAAAATTCAGAACCTGTGGTTGCACCTGTTCTTGCCTTAGTTGGCCTGAAGTCAATAGCATCCCTTAAATTGACGCCATTGAATGATGGTATACTTGCATAATCATTTGCAAAGTCATATGAATCAACAGAAAAATAATCACCACCAGTATTGTGTCTATAACAATCAAATGTTACAGTATAGTTACCAGCAGGAAGTGATTCACCACCTTTTAAAATTACGTTACCAATATCATAGAATGATTCTCTTTGGCCATTATCTAATAAGAACCTATCGGCATAATCATTGCCCGATGCATCAGTAATTGTTTTAATACCTAAAATATCAACTTCACCCAATGGATATACTGATTGTGCAGCATCATATGTAATAGTAGCAGTAGCATTTAATGTTTTTGTTTTTGTCTTGGCCTGTGCATTTAATTTTCTTACTGTACAAATAATAACAGCAGACTCACCATTATAAGCAGTTAGATTAATAATCGTAATACTGTTTGTAGCAACACCAGATACATTTGAATCTGCGATTTCTAAAATGTCTTGGTTATCACCTAAATTACCACTATGAAATATTACATCATCATCATTAGATAATGTTGTGCCAGAAGGTAAACCAAAGGTAACACTACCACCTGATACACTTTGTCCTGATAATCTTACACGAACATCAATATCGGCTGTATGATTAGATCCATCTTTTAATGTTTTAATAGAAGTTGCTGGTAGTGGGAATACAAGGGTGTTATTACCTGTGTCGAATCTTTTACCCAATGCATCAGCATGTAAATTGGCTTCGAATGTAGACCCTTGACCAAGTTTTGCAACATTACCAAATGCTTGATTAGAGAGCATGGTTACATCAAAGACATATAATCTGAATACTCCTTCAGCACCATCATATTCTAAACCCCTTGCTCTACATGTACCAATGTTTATTCCATCAGAGTCCTTTAAATCAATAACAGTAAGGTTGTTAATATCAGGGATGCCTTCGCATTCAGCTTCATCTAGTTTTAAGTAGTTACCAAACCCAATAGACTGAATAGTCTCTGGAATTACAAATTCATCTGAAGCTGCTCTGGTTTTATCTAAAACAATGTGTTCTGTACCAGTTTTTTCTACTCGTCGGCCGCTTATATAGGCAACACTAGGCTCAACTCCGATTGCAATCTTATCATCATCTCCACCTTGACCGGCCACCAAGTAACCATTATTATTATTTGCATTTAAATGTTCCTTAATATCAAGAATGAATGGACCAGTAACATAATCTCCACTTTCTTCTGATGTTCTTGTTTCTAGTCTTGTTGACAATTCTGTATCAACAGGATTCTCGTTTTTCTTAAATACGATCCCGTTATTAACAGTCATTAAGTGAATATAATCATCAGTTGATCTAGAAGCTAAATCTATGTTTTCTTTAATTAGATTAGTTTCAATAACATATCTATTTGCGCCTGGAGCAGATTCATTAGAAGTGCCTTGAGCATTATCAACCAGATCAGTATATCCTGCATCAGCAGAAGATTTATCAGATTCTGTAATTGATAGTCCAATAATATATGTTGGTGTATTAGTATATTTGTCAAGGATTAATGTTTCTTTAGGTACATATACCATATTACCAGAGATGAAGTAAACACCTTCTGAAATAGATACACTTGAACCTACACCGGTTTGGTCTGCAATAGAAGAACCAGAAGCACCACCAACAGTAGCAGATTTACTAACATCAGCATCTGAGGTAATAGTTTCACCCGCACTGAATACCTTCTCTTGATTAGTACCTGAATTAGTATATTTCAAGTAAAGAGTAATAGGATCACCAGAGGATTCAGGAATCGCATGAAGTACTTCTGCAGTCAAACCTGTAGTGCCACCAGTAACGGTAGTACCAATAAATAAATTAACATCGGTTACAGAATTACTACTGTGAGTATTTTCTAATTTAACATAGTGGTAATCAGTATATAAAGACAACTTACCATCTAAAACTCTATCGCCGTCTTTAAATGTATACTGGCCCAATTTATCAATTTGAGCCTGCAAGTTAGTTTGTAACTGAGTTAATTCTCTAGCCTGAACAGCGAATCCTGGACGGAACAAAATTCTATGATAATTTTTTGTTTCGTCAAAGTCATCGTGATATGGCGAGACCGAATAAGTTTTTATATTACTAATAGCCATTTATATTTCTCTCGTTTCTAAATTCTAAATTAGAATTCAATAATACATTTAATATCTTCAATCTGTGATGCACTTCTATTAATAGGTGCTCTATTTTCTAAGAAGATTAATTGTCCACTACCTTTTAATACTTCTGCTGCATTGTCTGCAGTACTAGCATGAGTATCAGCACTTCCACCCGTAGGATTTGAACCGGTAATTGTTTCACTGTTTTGGAATAAACCATAACCTGTTTTTGAATTTTGGTAATAATACAATTTTAAATTTGATGCATCAATTTCAACTAGGTATGCTTTAGCGCCTGAAGTACCACCAGTAATAACTTGGTCAACTACAAAGTTTGTTACACTTTCTCCTGCAGCTAGCTGAAGAAATTTAGTAGCCTTTAAAGTAGGCGAAGTAGCAATAGTAGTACCACTTGAATAAGGATTCTTTACAATGACAACTTGTCTGAAATCATTGTTAATTGTAATATCACCACCATCAGCACCATCAAGTTGTGTATTTAAACCAATGAAGAATGCACCCAGTTCACTTACTGGATCAGTACCGTGTCCTGCAGGAGGAGAAATTACTGTTCTAGCACTGGCGTCTCCAATACTGAAAGTAACATCAGCAACTGTGTAGTTTGTTCCCCTAGTATTAATTGTAATACTTGCGACTGTTTGTGTAGAACCTGTACCACTCATTACTGCTGTTGCAGTAGCACCTGTACCATCACCTGTAATAGTAACAGTAGGCGTTGAAGAATAAATACCACCATTTAATACTTCAATTCTTTCAATACCGGCAGCAGTAGTAGAATTATATGAAGCAACCTGAGAAGCAGTTTGTGGATATCTAACATCTGTATCTAAAAGAGAACCAGGAATGCTTGCTGTTCCGTTTCCTGCAACAGTAAATGGAAGAGTACTAACTGGCATATAAGAATTTGTTAAGAATTTTTCCGAGTCAGAAGTTGTAAGTGTGTACATGTATTTCCATGTATAACCGTCCGCACCTGTGATTGGATCAGTACCAGTATGGACTGGTTGAACACTTGTTGCACCACCACCCGCACTTAGGCATTTATAGACTTTAAATTCGGAAGTAATACAGTAGAAGGCTTTATCAAAGATATCTGAATCATCAGAATCCCATGCGACGAAAACCTCTCCATCTGCATAGTTAAATCTCGGTACCACATGAGCTACATCAGATGCTGTGATTAATTTCATGGCAATCATTTGTTGATATGCTTCATTAATATCATCTCTATGATCACCAGGTACGAAAGGAGTTGTATCAGTTAAATCACTGGTGGTATTGGACCAGGCATCAGATTTACCAATGCCCAGATAAACACTAGTGTTTGCATCTGCTACATCTTCCTTAAAATTCTCTGCATTGAGAACTCTGAAAGGGGTTGTAATAATTGCTGCCATTTTAATTTATCCTATAAGTTACTTTCTTTTAATTTAAGTCTATAAAAGAATTTGTGTTATATCTATTTATACTATTTATATTGTTTGATTGTATGGTTTCACTTCCAAATTGTTCAATAGTCTGATTTAAATTAAACTTTTTATGACTATATTTAGGAACAATACCTTTATTATTAAAGTAGTTATTATCTTGTATGGTTCTTGATCCATCTAAAAGGTGATTGAGCATTACCTTTAAATACATTCCAGTTTCTTTTGCTCTGGATTCAACTACCATTGAAGAGCCTAATCTAACAGAAGGATCTAAAACATAACCATTACCTTCATTGGTAATATTTATACTAGATATTTCTGTTGGCGTCAGAAGAGCTATACACGTTGCACCACCACCGCCTCCACCAACTATCTGTACCTCAGGTGCAGAGGTATAACCAGAACCAGGTTCTATAATATACAAACCATCAACTTGTCCTAACTCATTAATAGTTGCTCTTGCAGTTGCTCTTGTACCACTAGGAGGTAAAGCAATAATGACTGTAGGCTCACTTGTATAACTGCTACCCAAGCTTGATAAACGTAGTAGTTCAATCGAAGTGGGTTCCATAACAAACTCTGCAGTTGCCTGAACATTACTCTGTAGTAATATACCATCTTGATCTTTAGCAGTAGGAGGCCCGAGTGTAATAATAGGTGGCAAACGGTATAATTTATTCGCGTCTGTGGAATAAGTAATGGCACCAACTTTACCAGCCCCACTAGCAGGAGCAGGAACATTAGCCGCTATTTCTGTATAACCACTTCCACCCTGTGTTACTGTAATACTGTCAATACCACCTTCTACATTTAATACAGCTGTTGCCGCGGCTCCAGTACCTGTACCTGAGAAAGTAATTGTTGGGGGTGAAGTATAATTATGACCTTGGTTAACTATCTCTACCGAAGTTACAACACCACTTGAAACAACAGGCGAAAGAATTGCTGTCTTATTTAATAGAGCCTTTGGTTGAGGTCCGAACATAGCTGCGAACATCTCTACAAGTAATGGTAAGTCTTCCGCACCAATAACACCAGGTTGAATACCAGGCATAGAGGAGAGAGTAAACCTATTAGTTCTACCATACGCATTCACTAATTGATCTACTATTAAGCCAGTCTCTAAATTTTTAGTAGGTACATTAATACCCTTTTCTACCTTACCATCACCGAGAGCATCTCTTACTAGGTTAATAAGGATCAGAATTTCACCAAAGAAGATAAATCCAGCAGGATGTACTAATCTGTTAAACGTATATTCCCAGTCAGTTAAATTTTTACCTGTTTTAATGAGGTAAGAGTATTTTTGGTATCTGTAACTATCATGTATCTTTATTTTCTTTTCAGAAAGAAATCCCTTAGTAGAAATAAACTGATTAGTATCACTGAACCAATCTCCTGATGAAGGTATTAAAGTATTATCATAAGGTCTCTCAATTTCAACTTCTTCGTTAAAGAGTAACCTAAAGAATGTCTCAATAGAATCAGAGGAACCTCTCACCTTATAGAAGTCTACGATTCTTTTATAAAGCGTATTTTTATTTACCAGTAGTCCTCTTGGAATGGCAGAGGCAATTTCTTTCTGCATCATTTCTAGGTACTGATTACTCGCGTCTAGCTCACTATCAGAGTTCTTGTCAATGTCCATAAAGTCCTCTATGGCATTTAAGACATAAGAGGGACCAGGACCTACCCAATTTTTAATCGGTGTGGTTAAAGAGGCAACATCACCATTGTATGCAGATAAACCACTGATGGTCATTGTCTTGCCTATTTCTGATGTACTATTTCTTAATGAGCCAGGTAGCTCGTTACCATTTGATATAGCCACATTAGCACTATTCAAAGCCACTGTAGCAGTATTACCGTCTTGTCCCTTAATCACTAATGTAGAGCTATTACCCTGTTCATCTGTATAAAACTGATTGTTTTCATTGTCAGGATCAGAGATACGAAAACGTGCAACGCCATCCAAAACTAGGTCCGTATGAGTCTCTTCTTGCTCATATATAAACTCATTGAGGTTCATAAACTCGTAGTATTTCTCTAAGAGTAACTGAATACCTGTATCACCAGACGCCTCTAAAATCTCACTCGGTATTACCTGTTGTATTCTCAGATTCTCTTTAGTCTTTTTCTTACTAGAGGCTACTGTTTCAATATACCCTGGTGAATTATTCTCTGCCATATTATCTTAACCTTGAGTTAGTGATATAGTCAATGGAACCTGATGCACCTGCAGTAGAGATAGTATCTACCTCTGCCGATATAGACACATAAGTCTGGTCAATATTTAATAACTGATCTCTTTTAGGCGCAATATCTAAACTATTAGGTATTACTGTTACCTTAATATCTGTATCGGTATCTACAGCAAAATTATTAATAGTCACTCTACCCTTAGAAGCTTCAATAGTACCGGCGTTATTAATCACCGTAATATTAGAACCTTCAACTATCTTGTACACAATAATGGTCCTATTAGAAGACCCTGTAACCACCTTATCACCTAAGTAATGGTCAACACCCCCAATTTTAAATGCAGTAGAGTTTAAAATAAACTCCTTTTCGGAACCTGATTCAAAGATACCAGAAGCGTATGTTAGGTTAAAGTTATTTAGATTACGTGTAGTCTTAGCCGATATAGTCTGGAACATATAAGGTCGGATAGTAGAGTTTAGAATAGACCTATCAGAACTATCTATGGCTTTTAATATTTGTGAGTACCTAAACACGCCATCAAATTTATTGAGGTTATTAAAGTTGTAGTCACTAATAGTATCTCTTACTACACCTTGTAATTCAACATTAGTTCTATCAGTTAGGTTAGGGTTATACTTAAAGAAGACATCAAGCTCTAAATTAGTAAAGTTAGGGTCTACAATTTCGGGCGTAATAGACACGATATTTTTGCCCTTTAATACGGTATCCTTAATTGTTAACTTTTCGGCAGGAGTCAAGGTGGCTGCAGTAAGAGGCTTCACTGCCACATATACCTTACCAAAATCAACAGGGTCATTATCTTCACCACCCCATGTACTAATAGAAGATACATTAGCGAATGATTTCAGTATGATGGCTCTATAATCATCTGATGTTACGGCTCTATTTTGTGCAGTAAATGTCAGAGGTGCGTTGAACCTAATAGATTCTATAGACTCTCTATCGGAACCACCAGCACTTGGAGTCACTGTGGTTACTGTATAGGATGCGTTAACTAGTCCGCCAAGCGTAGATGATAAGTTAAACGTAGATGCCCCATTACTTTCTTCACCATGCGTGTAGATGTAATCTAAGGTTACGATATTATTATTAACCGGTTTCTTACCAATAACACCATCACCAAAATATACTTCATATCGGCCGTTAGTGTTTTCTTGTACGTAATGAATCTGTGATGCAGCGTCAACGTTTAAGAGTGATTCAAACCTACTATAAATGTCGTAGGTCAATGCCTCTTCGTTTTCCTGTACACGAACTCTTAATGTAGATGTATCAACGTCTAAATCTGTAATCTGGAATTTCTGTGACTCAATGTCATTATCAACTCTGTATAAGAGAGATTTATAGGTACCTTCTGCAATAACAACATCTTCAAAGACAAACTGTTGAGTCGCACTACCTGTAACCGTTTGAGAGTTCACTACAACATACTGATAGGTTTCTCCCTGTACTGTAGTAGTGAGTTTAGTACCTCTTGGTAGAGTTAATGTAGTGGGGTAAGAAGGCCCGGCAGTATTATCTACTGTTAATGTAATAGAAGCCCTAGGAGCAAGTACCGATCTTGGCACATATCCTAACAACTTAGCTCTTGTTACCACATTACCACGTATCTGTGCAGAGTCAAGAAAGGCCTCATTTAAAGAATAGTGAGCAGCAACGGCATTATAATGTGTATTATATGCAAGTACATCAAGGAGGGTTGACAAACCACTACCTTCAAAGTTATAATCATTAAACTCTGTTTGTTGCTTAAGATAATTCTTTAGGTTATCTTTAATCTGATCGAAATCAAGTTCTGTTACATTTAAATTAGTTGCCATAATTCTACCTTAATCTACGTAGTACAATCTCGACTGTGCTTTCTTGGTCAGATTGTGTAATTAAAAATTTTACTGTTATTCTATAAGCGTTTCTATCAGATAAATCATCAACAGCCACATATATAGGCTTCACTCTTGGTTCGTCCTTTAATACTCTCTTAATATTATCCTCTAATGCAAGTTCTGTTATAGCATCAGCAGGTTCAAATAATAACCCTCTTAAATTAGCACCTGTAGCGGCTTGAAAGGGGCGTTCATGGAAATTAGTCAGTATTAGGTTACGTAATGAGTTCTTTACTGCCTGGTCATCTCTTAATGGTATAATATCTTTTCTGATCTTATGCAGTGTTAGCTTTAAGTCTAAATCACTATATCCCTTTGAACGAGATACATTAGATGCTTTATTCACTCTACCTGAAACACTTCTATCTGATAGTATAGAAGGTGAGGTGATTATGTCTCCGTCATTTATATTAGCCATATAGTTATTTATACCTTTTATGTAAGTGTTTAATCAGGCTTCTTTGTTTTACCAGCAGAAGAACCACCTGATATAGTATGTGTATGAGTGGCCAACGTAGCCCCACTATCTGTAATGGTATCACTAGCCACAATGGTACTCTCATTAGTCTGTGCTCCACTCACAGCTAAGGTGTCCTGAAGCGTAGTAGAGTCAGATACAGTAAGGGTACCAGTGATAGTAGTATTACCATCTATGTTCACGATATCGTTTACTGCGTCTATTAGCACAGTGCCTTCTTCATTGATATTAATAATTGTACCACTCTTGTGTCTCAATTCGATTTCTTCTACATTCATTGTAAAAGTGTGATTGTCTTTATGTCGAATTCGCACTTCTTCTTCAATCATTCTAATAGTGTGATTATCTTTATGAGTAATCTCTATTCGTTCCTCACCAGGCTCATTATCGTACTCTACTCTATGTCCTGCCTCTGTAGTATGTACCTTATTATTAGGATAGTGCTCATCTACCTGTAGCGGCAAATCAAGTATGTCTTCTGTCTTAGCAGAAAAGGTTCCCATGATAACAGGGTCTTGAGCACTATTACCGTCTCGGAAGAAACCAATCACCCACGACCCTACCATTAATTGATGATTCCCACCAACACCCTGTATAGAAGCATATGTATTAGGCATCATCACAGTAGCCCACGGTAAATGTTCTGCCTCTATAGTAGAATCATAGTAACCAAAGGGTAATACACGCACTCTATTCATTATATTAGGATCATTAACGTCCTTTACTTCACCTATAAACCATGCAAACTGCCCACCTACGAACATATCATTTTGTAGCATCTAAATCCACCTCACTAGAGTCTTTTTGAATCGTTAAGTATTGATAGTATCCCTTATCAAATACATGTTCTATCTGTGTTACTAAGTAAACACCTGATTGGAGTTTATCTATGCCAGACCCATCTACATCTTCTTGGGCCTTTCTGATCTCCACTTTAATCTTTTTCCCTACGCTCATATCAAAGTCACCCGCAATCTGAATGGTATGTTTCTGGTAATTCAGGTTCTCCAAGTAAGCCATTGCCTTAGGTAAGTCGGCTGGAGAAGGGCTCATATAGTTCTGAGAGTCATTGAAGGCCTTAGAGTTCAGGGATATAAAATAACTCTTTGACTCGCTATACGAAGAAAATATAGCATCCTGCACCTTCGCACGTTCTGATACGCTAAATGGTATGTGTTGATTTAACCGTAAATTGTTACCCTTATATGCGTATACACTCTTAGAATACTTCTTCTCTGATACATCTATTGTATGCAGTGTTGAACCGTATGCCCCATTATAAGCCGATAAGAACTTACCCTGATTGTAATCTGATGTTATATCTCTTATATTAGTCCTTTCATACTCGTAGCCTTCTTCTGTTTCTAATGCTATATCTGAATCAATGAATGGACTATATGTATAGGTATCATAGACATCTTCTTCTAAGAGAGATTTATATGATTTACAGTGAATTTGTGCGTTATTATTCAATGTCTGATAATAAAAGAATGGTGTGCTTTGATCGAAACATTGTCTGAGTAGCCATTGTATACCCTGCAGAGGTCTGATATTAGGAAAGATACCCTTAATAATGTTTTTAGATCCTTCTGAGCTTTCTACTTTAATGTCCAATATGCTTTTGCTAACATACTTAATAATCTCTAATGGAGTGCCAGAAAAAGGAGTCTTTAAAAGCTTTAGATTATTCACATACATATGCTCTGTGACGCATCTAATGTTATATGTGTTCAATCCGGGCTTGAGTCTCTTATAATTAAATATCTCTGCTATACGCGTGGCTATTGTGAATGATTTCGTTTCCTTGCTAGGTTCCTTTCTCTTGACTTTAATACTAATCTGCTCGTTACCTGATAGCTTAAGTTTCTCCATTAAACTTAATGTATCACCTACAGATAATACAACTTCTAGCCCTGGTGATTCAAGTGATTCATAGACAGAGAAATACGCAACCATATTAGTAATATCATAGAGATAAGGTGTATTTGATTTATTCTTTACGTTATTGGCTTCTATTACTACACCTACAACTTCATATGTTGTGGGAGTAGATGCAACGCCGTCTGGCCCTACTCTATTCTGTGATAGACTACTCATTTAATAAGCTCTCGAAGTTTTCTATGAATCTGCCGATGAAATTAGGGTTAATAACTCTGATTCTACTACGCTCTTCATTTAAATCATTAACATATTGTCTATTAGTAACATAGCTTAACGAGGCGGCAGGTGTGGCAACATCTTCCTGATTAATGAAGGTCATATTAGTATACTCTCTTTGAACACCATCTTCATCTGTAATATAATAGTGATGTGGTGCATCTGCATAGTTAAACACTTCATATGATTCAACAGTGTCTTGTGTGTTTGATCCAATTAAGAACTCGTAGTTATTATTATTTAATGCACCATCGCCTGAATATCTATTTGTATTCTGCATATCTTGAATCACTAATTGGTTCATATCAATGTTTTTCTTAGTGAGTGTACCAATTGCGCCTGATACAGACCCTGTGATTGTTTCTCCTAATTCATATCTACCAGATAAAGAGTCTCTGAATTCACTAATGGTACCATCTCCTGTTCGCACAATAACCGGCCTTGTAGTAATTGCATACCCATTATAGTGTTCTTTTATATACTCAAATAACTGTTCTTGTGATAATGGCCACACTTTATACCCATCGTGCAGAAATTCATTAATAACAAAGAATGTCCAATAGAAATCAGGTGTACCATATAACCTTTGTGATACGGTATCAGGTCTTTCGCCGTTTTTTACTTCATAGAATTTATACAGAGATGGGTTATCCACAAAATTCTGTAGTGGTCTTACGTTACGGAAGATATTAACCATGCGCATGACTGACCCATCTTTCTTTAGATCATAGTTAATAGTAGGAAATTGTTTGAAAAAACTCATATTTATGCCTCTGATTTACTCTTTGGATAATCAAAATTCTGTTGTACCTTGCTTGGTGGTCTTTCTGAACCACCTTCACCAGGTACGTGATATAGATCATTACGAGTAAGTTGTCTTTGTTCTTGAAAGGATAGACCAATAGTTATGTCTGTAGGTGCACCGTCTTTATGAAACATATTCGCATTATTATTATATGATGCGTTCATACCAGTTAGATATGAATCAAAAATAAACGGCATATATTCATTTACCTTCTTACCTTTCATAAATTTAATACGAAAGAGTGGTGGGTATTTAAGAGCAAATTCACCCTCTCTCTTTGCATACATATACTTTCTAAATGTATGTTCAATAACACGAATGGTCTCTGCTTCTTTTGAATTAGATGCAACTAAATTAAAGTTTAATTCAAATGTACGAATAGACGCACCTTCATATGTAAGTGTTGATTGGTTATTTAATGCAACTCCTGCTTTAACTGTAGATGCAGCTGCCACACTTAAATCATCACCTATACCCATTTTCTGCATGAGAGCAGTACCAATGGCTGTAGCTTCTAAATCAGTGGCTAATTTCTTATTACCTTCTTCGTCTTTTTGCATCATACCTTGCACTGCATTAATTGTGCCTAGGTCTATGTTACCAAAGTTTGCACCATCACCTAGTGAAATACCTGATGGTACATATAAGTGAATTTTAAACACATCAGAGTCAAATTCTTTACCTATGATCTCGAAAGAAACGTGATGCCCACCCTTTGTGACCTCTTCTCCGAGTGTATGTGGAAATGCTATAATTGATGACATAATTTACCCTTATAAATAGTAATACATTTAATATTATATAAGGTTATTTATAATGGCTTACAAAGGAAAATATCAAATAAAGGACACAAAAAAGTACTTAGGTGACCCTACAAAGGTTACATATAGGTCTTTATGGGAACGTCAGGCCTTTAAATGGTGTGAATCAAACCCTCGTGTTAAACGCTGGAACAGTGAAGAGATTGTTGTTCCCTATAAGTGTAAGACAGACAATAAGTTACATAGGTATTATGTTGATTTATTAGTAGAGTTTGATAACAGAGATATTATTCTTGTTGAAATCAAACCTAAGAAAGAGACTATGGCACCTAAGAAGCCCAGTCGCAAGACAAAACGATACATTAATGAGGTTACCACTTATATTAAAAATACATCTAAGTGGACAGCTGCCGATCAATACGCCAAGCATAAAGGTTGGAAGTTCCAAGTGTGGACAGAAGATACTTTAAAGAATCTTGGTATAAAACTACTAAAGAGTTGATATAAATAACTATATGGCTAGTTTATTCGATACACTACAAGCAAATGCATTCAGGTCTGGAGTCCAGGCACGAACAAAAGCATCTAGGAAATGGTTTGAAAAGAACGTAGAGAAGTTAAAGATGCCTTCTCGTAATGCATTATTAAAAGACTCTGCCCTGGATCCTGTTAGTAAACAGATTGCAGGTAATATGTATATGTATTTCTATGATCCAAAGCATAAGAAAACATTACCTTACTATGATAGATTCCCTTTAACTATTATGTTACAGCCAGTAAAAGGTGGGTTCCAGGGGTTAAATTTACACTATCTACAGCCTGACATACGTGCTAAATTCCTTGATGAATTAATGAAGCTAGCGCCAAGTAAGGTAAAGAATAATAGTAGGTTAACCAAGTTAAGATATGACTTGTTACAGTCTACCCGTAAATATAAAGAATTCAGACCATGCTTTAAAACATATCTAACAAGTCAGGTAGCCTCAAGAATGGTTAGGGTACCAATGACCGAATGGGAAATTGCAGTATTCTTACCAACAGAACAGTTTAAGAAATCTGGTAAACAGAATGTTTGGAAAGATTCACTTAAAATTGCGAGACAATCATGAGTAATATAGACGCTTTAAAATCAACAATCGCTAAGAAGGGCGGCCTTGCAAAGGCCAATAGGTTTAATGTTATATTCACACCCCCAACACAAGCACTTCTTAATATTAACCCAGAGGTATTAGTCGGATCTTTGGTTAGTGGTGAAACACCTAGTGTAAAGAATTTAATTGCAGACCCAAGGGATATATCTTTGTTATGTGAACAAGCAACAATACCTTCGCGTTCTATATCAACACTTGATTTTATGGGTGATAAACAAAGTAACAAATTCCCATATGCACATATTGACGGCGATGTGACTATGCACTTTATATTAACGAATGATATGTACATGAAAACAATGTTTGATACCTGGATTTCTTCTATTATAGACGTAGATAATTTTAATTTAGGATATAAAGATGATTTTAGTACAGATATAATCATACAGACTTTAAATAGTAATAACGTACCAACATACGGAGTCAAATTAGAGAAAGCATTCCCTATCGACAGTTCAGTTATTGCATTAAATAATACAGACGGAGAATACCTCCGTTGTACCATTACTTTTGCATATGATAAATATGTAATAGAAGGACCATTAAGTTCAACTGCCTCTGCACTTAAAGCGGCAATACCAAATGGTCTGATATAATATAATTAATGACATGAAATGTTAGGAGAGTAAATTATGGCTTTGCCAATTTTAAATAGCTCAAGGTATGAGGCAACAATTCCAAGTACAGGGCAAACAATTGAATTTCGACCTTTCTTAGTAAAGGAAGAAAAGATTCTTATGGTTGCGATGGAATCAAAGAATAATAAGATGATGATGAAGGCTTTAAAAGATATTTTAAATGCTTGTATTTTTGATGATGTAGAGGTAGACAAGTTAACAAGTTTTGATTTAGAGGAATTATTCCTAAGACTAAGATCAAAATCAGTCGGCGAGACTGTAGATATTAACTTAAAATGTGGAGAGTGTAGTGCAAATACACCTGTACAGATTAACCTTGAAGAGATTCAAATGGGTGAATTACCCAAAGAGAATCATATTATGTTAACCGATTCTATCGGTATGGAATTTAATTATCCTTCTGTTGATTTGGTAGCATCTTTGGAGTTTGATCCAGAGACAACTAAACCAGAGAAACAAATGGATATGACATATAAGATGATTATCAATTGTATTGAAAATATTTTTAGTGATGATGAAGTATGGAATGCAGAGAATCAGACCGAAAAGGAACTCAAAGAGTTTATTGATGGTTTAAATTCTCAACAGTTTGCGAAGATTACTGAGTTTTTCGGAAAGCTTCCTTCACTAGAACATAAGATGGAGTTTACGTGTATATCATGTGGGGCAGAACAGGAGATAGAGCTAAGAGGTCTCTCTAGTTTTTTTACCTAGGCCTTTCGCATGATACTCTAGTTAACTACTATAAAACTAACTTTGCAATGATGCAACACCATAAGTATAGTTTAAGTGAATTAGAAAATATGGTACCATGGGAAAGGGAGATATATGTCGCCCTACTCCAACAATGGATTAAAGAAGAAAATGAGCGTGTTGCAGAACAAAATAGGAAAATGAAAAAATAATGAGTGAAGAAATTAAAAAAGATTACCATCCGGCAGATACTAATGGAGACGGTAAAGTGTCAACAAAAGAAGAAGAACTTTATTTAAAGTTTAAAGAAAAAGAACTAGAAGATCAAGACGCAATGAGAGATGCGCAGCGCAAGATGACATGGTTTGCATTAGGTGGACTATTGTTATATCCATTCGCTGTAGTAGTTGCTTCACTTGCAGGATTAGATGAAGCTCAAAAAACATTGGGTAGTATGGCACCAACATATTTTGTGGCTGTTGCAGGTATTGTAGCTGCCTTCTTTGGTGCTCAAGCATATTCGGGTAAGAAATAATGGATCCGGTTAGTGCATGGGATTCACTATCATATGTTGATGGTGTTTTATTTTCAATTTGGTTAGGTATATTATATTACGGTAAATGTTGGATAGACAACAAATTTAAGGATTAATAAAAATGGCTGACGAAAGTAACAAGATGAAAGGTGGCAATAACAAGCTATCAATGAAACAGGTTGAGGCTGGGTTTGGTGGTAAAGATGCCAAGAAGGCGGCTGAAAAACAAGCTAAAAGTTTAACTGAATTAGTTGAGTCAATGAAAACTCAATCATCTAATGTTACTTCGCAAGTTACTGCTACTGTTGATATGCAGAAATCACTGCAGGGTCTTGAAGGGTTTATGGGAATGAACTCTAATGAAGAAACAGAGGCCATAAGAGAACAGTTTGATAGTTTAAATGCCATCATGCAAGAACAGGTATCACTGCAAGAACAGGGCCTTAAATTCGACCAAGGGTTAATAGACAGAACAAACGACCAACTTGCTGCATTACAAGAGGGTATCCAATCAGAAGAAGATAAAAGAGAAGCTATAAAGAAACAAGAAGAAGCCAATTCTCTCCTATTAAAAATGTCTAATTCATTTGATAAAGGAATAGGTAAGGTTAAAGAAACTGGCGGCTTCCTTGCAGGTATAGCTGGTCTAGCCACACTCATATTAAATCCAGAAGCCTTTGCAAAGGGTATTAAAGCTGTCATCGGATTTGTTCAAGATATGGTAGATGTGGTAGAGAAAGTATTTGCTGGAGACTTTAGTGGTGCCGCAGATGTATTAAAAGACAACCTTGGTATAATTGGCGGAATCCTTGGTGGTATGTTATTATTAAACCTAGGTAAGGCACTCAGGGCTGTAAGAAAAGTTGCAACTGCATTTAAGGTCTTCGGTACCTTTATGAAAGGAACCTTTGTTAAAGATATGCTATTCAGCTTGGGTGAAAAAATGAAAGCTGTTGGTGCTACTATGATGAAACCAATACGTGCTCTTGTTGCAGGCTTTAAAACATTCCGAGTGTTTATGTTAACCTCCTTTGTTCCAACCATTATGGGCAGTCTATCTAGTATGATGTCGTCTGTAGGTGGAGCATTTATGAAGGTATTTAATGGATTAAGAAAAGCCTTTATGGTCTTTAGAGTGTTTATGTTAACCTCCTTTGTTCCAGCAATGATATCTGCACTAGTAGGTATGATGAGTGCAATGGTACCTATTCTAATAGCCATGGCACCTATCTTATTACCTATTCTTGCCATCGCTGCACTCTTTGCTATCATTGGTATTGCTCTAGTAAAAATAAGAGACGCATTAGGATTTACATCTATCTTTGATGTAATGATGCTCGGCCTTGCTTACTTACAAGATGCATTCGCAACAGTAGTTAATTTCATCGGTTCCATAGTCAACTTTATTACAGGTATGGTAGAGAAGTTTGGTAAGTTCTTAGGGTTTGAGTTTGATATACCTGAAATTCCTAAGATGGACACTAATAATGCCGAGAAGAAGAAGATTGAATTAGAGGCTAAAGCTGAACAAGCCAAGATAGATGCCGCAAATGAAGCAGCTGCTCAACCCGAAGGTGTTGGTGAAGTTGAAGGGTTTGCAATGCCTGATATGGCAACTATGGAGATACCAGAGATTGATACAGGTGCACAATTATCTGATATGTCGGCTGAGAACGCTCTAGCAGGGGTACAGACTGGCTCAGAGAATAATGTGGTTACACAGGTATCATCTTCTAATACTTCAAATAGTGGTAACACTTCTAATACAGTTATTCAAGGCCATAGACCTAGTAGGACTTCTGATTTCCTACACTTTGGCTTTGGTTCATTCGCAAGATAAAAAAAGGGACCCCGAAGGGTCCCTGAATGCCACACACTTTATCAGATATGCTCCAGACTGAACTGGGGTGGCCTATTACAACTCTTATTATTATGAGTCTTTTGCAAGTTTAGCAAAGTAAGACAACGTATCATCTTCATCACTATCACTACTCGCTGGCTCAGGTGAATCCTGAGTTGCATATGCAGCAGTTGCCGCTGGGGCTTCCATTACATTTTCAACTACAGGTGCCGCCATAGGAGCATGACCTGCGTCAACACCTAGGACTTTATTCATCTTTGCCTTGAGTTCATCATAAGACTTATAGTTTTTAGGATCAAGGAAGTCTTGTAGTGAGTATAGTTTACCATACACTTCTTCCAGTCTATCCTCATCGCCGCCAAATAAAGCACCGGCAGCAGCAAACTCTGACTTATCATAGTTTACCCAACCTTCTACTTTACGTACTTTGATTTTGAAGTCAGCACCTTCCCAGAAATCGTAAGGATTGATAGGTGTTTCATCTTCAAATGCAGGTTGCATTGATTCCATCACTTTATCAAAGATTTTCTTGCCAAATTTGTACAAGAATACCTTTCCTTCGTTTTGAGGATTGGCAGGATCAGATACCACAAGAATGTTTGACACATAATGTAGGCGTCTTTTGCGATCCCTTACTGTTACCTTATCTTCGTCTCTACCTGTGTTCCATAGAACGGTATTGGCTTCTGATACAGGATCAGGTTGGCCGATAGAAGTTAAGGAGTTCTCAATATACCATAGTCCACCAGGTCCTTGGAATCCGTGGTCCCAATATCTTACCCATGGTAGGTCTTCGCCTTCCATGCATGGTAAAAATCGGATTACCGCGAAACCATTTCCTGCTTTATCTCTGGTAGGTTTCCAGAAACGGTCATCACCATATGATTTAGTTTCTGTATTGGTAGATACTGCTTCAGCAGCTTTTACGAGTTTGTCGATTGACGAGCCTCGTGAGCTCTTTAAGTTTGCAAATGACATATTTTTTCTCCGTATATTGCATTGTATTTACTGAATTATCCACTTACGCATAATATAATGTATATTATAACACATTTGTGTTAATTTGTAAACCCTTTTCTTAATAAATTTTTACATTTATCTGAATTAAAGCTTACAAAGGGAGTGTACTTTTCGATTCTTTTCTTAACATCAGGCCACATAATGGTATCTGTTATTTTAGAAGATTCTCGAGGTACAAATCCCAATAAGGAATTAAGAATAACAACAGTCTCTAAACTAATCTCTTCTTGCATCCACAACTGAATAACAAAGGGAAGTTGACCATCATAACTCTCAAAGAGTTCTTCAAAGTTAACTTTCTGTTCACTCAGTATATTTATATCAACTGAAAAGTGACGATGAATACTTTCTAAGATTCTTTTATGATTCTTATAATTATCTTCACCGCACTCGTTGATCATCTCTCCGACATATGATACACCATGTTTAAAGTTTGAAACATAGTAACCCATCATATCCTTTTCATACTGCCTTGCAACCTTTGCAAAGAAGTACTTATCTTTCCGTTTTAAAAATGAAGTCGGCTTCACATTTGTTTTAAAGTTATATTTAAAGGCATCATAGCCTTCTTGCTCGAAGTGTAGTTTTAAAGCATTATATAACTTGTATGACTCAAACGGATCAATCATATTAAACCATCACACTTTCGTATAGGGCTTCTACATCTTCTACTTCACCCACAACATCATTCAAGTTTTGTTTGTGGTAGATAGTTGCCATTTTCTTCAAGTACTTTTTATCAATTTCAACATCATCACAACACGATATAATGGCTTCTTTAATAAACTCTCGTTCAGCTGCCATACGCGTCATTGAATTGCTGATTTCTTCAATACAGCCCTTGATTCGCTTTTTATCTTCATCAGATGATGGGATAATTACATTACTACTCATAATATTCTCCTATACTGGTAGCTTGTTGCCACCCTTTGATTTAATTAAATTGAGACCATGGGCCTCGTTTTCTATCTTTGCTTTAAGTGAATCGGTTAATAAACGTTTTAGGTTTGAATAATCCATTCCTCTCTGCTCGATAATCATTACCGCTGCATCTATATAAGATGTGTTAGGTGTCTTAGATACAAGTGTCTCCACTGCTAACGAGAATCTCTTCTTCGTCATTATTTTATGTTCTATAATATCATTCATAATGTCCTTAATAATACACAATCAGCATTCACCCTTCCATTGCAGGGATTTACTTTGGTTGTGACTGTTTTCCACACCTGCGACTCAATCTGTTTTGGTGTCTTGGTTAATATAAGTGGTAGAATATCCTCAGGTTTACGCAACCTAGTACACTTTGATAATTTAGGCTCAAAGTTTTTAATAGACGTTCCACCTATTTCAAAACCAGCAGTCGCAGTGGTAACATACTGATAAAGTGTTCTATTCTTTGTATTAAAGATGAATAGAGTTTCTTTACCGGGGATAGTGACAGGATTGATTGAAGCAATCTTAAAATCAGTATCATCGGATTTATATTTAAGGTTTTTAACCTGATCGTCTGTAGATTTTCTCTTAGCAATACGAGGGGTTTTACTAGCCTTGAATGACAGTTTCAATGAATCCAAATCAGCAAAGATAGTATCCATTTGTTTTAACATTTTTCTTTTATTAGCAGGACTAATGTGCGAATAAGCCTCTACACATTGATCACACTTCTTATTGAGTGCATCACTAATTTCATCATAATTTGATTGAATGATTCTTTGAAATGGAGCAATTGCATTGCCCTTTAATTGATGTTCTTTAAATAAACTATAGACATCAAGCTTCTCTTTGTATTTGTTATCCATCCAGCCATCAACAATTGTTTCATCCCATGCTGCATAGATTGTATCCATCATTTTGCGTCTGGTTCTCTCAGCAATAGAGATAACAGGTGGGGCATTTTTAGTTTCTTCTTTCTTTTCTAGTAGTAAAATCTTGCCTTCTTCTACCTGTTCCAATAGATGTGTTTTAACTTTGGCATACTGTTCTTCGGTATGTTCCCATCCACGATAGTGTAAACGTATTACAGCTTTACAACTACCAACTAATTTATAATCTTGGCATGCTTTCAGAGCTTTAATTTGATCTGTATCAAACCCAATATCTTCAGCATATCTAATTACATAAGGTATGTAATCTTTAAGTTTGTAGTAATAGTTATACCAGTGTGCTGCTTTGGTCCACTCAACATTTACTTCTGATTGAGTATATTTCTTTGTTACCCCTTCTTCCCAGAATGGTTCAGGGCCCATATGAATTTGATCAAGAGAAAGTCTTTTGGATCTTTTCTCTGACCTCTTGGCCTTTTTCTTAGCCGCTATTTCTGTTGCTGTCGCCATAATATCTCCTTAATAATATATGTTATTATATCACACTTTTATGCAAAAGTAAAGGGGCCGAGTAACATAATTATAAATAAAGGAGTGCAATGTTACTCGGCCCACAAGCTTAAACTTCTGTAGGATCAATATCCTTAATTCCTAAAATCCAATTTTCAGCGGCTTCTTCAGCCCATACTTCAGATTTACCTTCGTACCATTCAATACCTAAGGTCTTGCCTTTATGTACAAATCTAACTCCAAATGTATTATCTGATTTCTTTTTAACTACTTGTGCTGTCTTTGGATCATTCATAAACTCACTCATAAGCACTATATCATTTGAGAGGCCTTGAAGCCTCATGTGTTCGTCGTGACTACTATTCGCCATCTTTTTTCTCCCAAAACATAGGCATTCTTTTGCCTTGTTTTTCTTCTTCGATTATGTGGCTAGACATATAACAAAATAAAAATCCGATTCCACATAATACTATTCCAATAAAAGTTTCCATATATATTTATCTCCCAATGTGCTCTACATCTTTGCGAGGTATCACTTGATATGCACCTTTGTTGTATGCAGGTGCGACTGTAAAGTTTTTAGAAGCTTCTTGCTTCCATGATTGATCTTTATTAGGTGTATATGTACTTGACATTTCGGCTGAGGGGTATTTGGTTCTGTGTTCTGCTGACATCTTCTCTGCCAAAGTCTGTTCATGCACCATAGGTTTAAAATCTGCTTTAGGCCTACGTGGTTTGTTTAATGCAGGTGTCTTACGCTTTCTGCCATACATATCATATCTTAAACTTCCAATAGAATTACGCATTATGCCTCCTTACTTGGATCCCATAGGGTCAGGTTCTTAGTTTTAAGTCGGTTTACAAGTAATTTATATCGGCTTTGTTCTTCTTTCCATTCCTTTAACCACTTATGACCATCACGTTCTGCATCAATAAAGATTGCATTAGTTAATGCTAGTGGAACTAACACTGCACAGTGAGCAATAATACTGACCACTGTATTGTAATTAAAGAATCCTAGATAGTTTGCCGCTAGGAATCCAAAAAATACACTCCATACAGTAAACAATACTAACATGAAATATGTTTGCAGACTTGGGTCTGGAATGTACTTTAGGGGGTTATATTTAACGTCCATGACGCGTCTCCAGGCACTTACAATACCCATAACAGTGCGTCTAAATAGTTTTGGCTTTTTTAACATTGGTTCTATACTCATTATGTTTTCCTCTCATATTCATCTATCAATTCTTGGCCAGTAAGTTTTTTACCGAAGGTATGTATTAATCTGCCGTTCTGCCTACGCTCTACTACGCCACTATTGAATTCAGTATCGGTTACACACTGACCGTCAATGGTATCCTCTGGTCTGTCGTCATAATGCATGCTATCTAATGAATGTGCATGAATACTTTTTACAGATGTTGCCCAGGCCTCGGCTTCCATTTTGATTTTTTGCCTTTCTACCGATTTAGTGTATTGTGTCATAAGAACTCCTGCCTTGTTCGGCGAGTTTAATTAATTCTTGCAACTTATCTTCCCATAACTTTTTAAAGTCAGGGTTAGTTGCTCTATCCCTAGCCTTTTGTAGAGCAAATACTCTACGCATGGTACGACTAGTCCCAGTCATTACAAGTTGCTCGATATGTATCCATATACGATGTGCCAGCCAAATAGTCTTTGGTCTGTTGCTCACTGTAATACATATTTTTGGGACTGTTACATTCTAGGGAATTTGGGGATTGGTGACCTGCCTTCTTAACGTATTTGGTTAATGCGGACTGGTCTGCCTTAAACTTCTTGGCCTCTTTCTTGGCTGCTGCCTTTTTGGCCTTCTGTTCTTTATCATAAAGTTTCTTTTCCTCTTTGAGGATTTTCATGATTTGGTTATACGATTCATTTGACATAATATGTTTACTCCTTCAATTTATATGTACATAATATCACATTGTGTCGATGCTGTCAACACGTTTCTGTTAAAAAGATGCAATTAATTTAACTAAATTGTTAATTAAAAACATCAGACCTACACCATTAAGTAGTATTAGTGCTCTATCTTGCCATATAATAGACACCCATAACCATAGAGCAATACCACTAATAGATAGGTATAGATCATATATTTGCATACCTTCTACGCCCCTAATGGACATAGCAATTAATACAAACGCACTTGCAACCCACTTTAAATACCAATCTAGTGTATACTTGGGAGTTGCACTCTTAAAAATTCGTTTTGAGTTTTCCAACTCATTTTTGTTAAATTCAGGCACTGACATATAATCCTTTAGTAAGCATGACTATAACCATGACACAACACACTATGGTCATGCCCATAACGTACATCTGTCTTTTTAAATAATTCAAGGGCTCTTTTAGCGGCCCATTGATCCTCAAATTTCTTTCCACCAATGTGAACTAGAAACTCTTCAGAATCATTATAAGGACGATTGCCTTTCCAATCATATAGAGTAAAGTATGATGATTCAACACCAAACTCATCTTCAACTTCGTATTCAATTACAAACTCAAATGTACATTTTCCATCGCCTGAGATGTATTCCTCAGGTTGGCCAAACATTTCAATTAGATCATTATAAGATGCAGTCATTTCACCTTGTCGGCTAGAGCCACATCCATCATTGGTTGAGGGATAATATGTTACACGAGTAGTCATTACGCTACCTCCATCAAATAAAGTTCTGCCTGTTGAGGCGTTGCAAAATACCCAGACAGTCTGTCATAGGGCTCGGTACCAACCGAAGTGGTTCCGTCACTCCAGTAGTATTCTACCTCACATGACTGGCCAATGTAATAACCAGCAGCTGACTGCATGACCTTTGGCTCTGAAACACTCAATAATTTATCATCATTCATACTCATAATATACTCCTTAATTCACTTTATGTAACCATTATAACACTATTTTGAAGGGCTGTCAACACGTTTCTGCAATTATTTTTAATTATTTTTCGGCCAACATTTATTGTATAATTTCTCTTCAAGCCTGAAAGCTTCACGTTCCCATGGTTGGTTTTCATATTTCCAACCCTCTGCATTACGACCTTTCCATACACGAGAGCCGTATGAATTTAACTCCCCTCGGAAGTATTGTTTTGCATGCACCATTTCATGGGCTATTGTCTGCATCATTTGTTCAAAGGGAAGTGGATTACCCTCTTCAGTACGAGAGATTTGTATATCACAGTATCCCTTTTTCATATCACCCCAACACAAGCCTTGAGCATCTTCTTCAAGCTGTGTTTTAAAGTTAAGAAAGATCACCTTAGAATGCATACGGTTAATACCGAGTTCCTTACATAGGTTACCAATATAGGTTACAATCTTGGCTTTGTTTTTCATTCGTCCTTTCATAACGAGTAATGGCATATTTACTACCTCTTAAGTTTTACAAAACGTCTACGGGATTTACTGAATTGCTTCATGGGAGATTTAAACCAAATCTCCTCACGAGTTCCAGTCTTGACATATCCTGCCAAGTGACCTGCATCATTAACGATGTAGGTATGATTGGGAGTTGAATCCCCCCAATCAGTGATTTCTTTTAAGTACTGCATTATGCTGCACTCAATAATGATGGAGCAACTTTCCAAAGACCAGTCATTGTTTCAACCTTGATGTTTTTGGGCATTATCTTGATTACCTTACCGGTCACTTTCTGACCTCTTGAAGTAAAGAATACAGAGTCACCTACCGAAAATTGTGCTTTGGCTGAGGCCTGTTTAATAGAACGTAATACCTTCATTCGGGCATTAAACACTGGGATTAATGCATTCATTGACTCTAGGTCTAGGCCGTTAATTTCTTTGATTAGGTTATTCATAGTCATATTTTCTCTCACTTGTTTCATTAATTTATGGTACCATTATATCACATTTAGAGCATATGTAAACACGCTAAGTAAAAATAATTGCATTTTTTTATATTATTTTGGAATATGTAACATATTTGTCACACATTTTGGTTATAAGGGCTATGGTGCGTATATTTTAATACGCTCTTTCTTACCTTTAACCGTTATATCACCTATTGGTCTCGGTTTAAAGTCGGTAAGTTGTTCCATTGTGAAACTGGAGATGATGGTTGGACAGTTGATGTACTCTCCTCTTGCTGCTGTGGCTTCGAGTCTTGCGGCAAGGTTGACTGCGTCTCCAATGACAGAGTAATCAAACCGAGACTCACTACCCATATTACCAACAATGCAATCGCCAGTATTGATGCCAGTTCCAACATTGATGGGGGGTAAACCCTGTTCTTTATATTTTCGTCTAAGTTCATCTGTTTTTGCCTCTATTTCAAGAGCTGATTTAACAGCCATATCTGCGTGATTTGGACAGTCTAATGGTGCGTTCCAGAATGCCATTATACAGTCGCCCATATATTTATCTATTGTTCCACCATTATTCATAATTATTTTAGTCATATTATCCAAGAAATCATTGATTAGTAATACAAGTCCTTCTGGATCGTCGTTGTTTTTATAGTGCTCTGATACTGGAGTGAATCCACATATATCCATAAACAAGAAAGTCATCTCTCTACGCTCACCCCCGAGCTTTAATAATTCAGGACTCTTCTGCAATAGATATACCTGCCTAGGATCAAGGTATGTTTCAAATTGTTTCTTTATCTGTTGCCTTAAAACAAACTGTTTATAGAAATTATTGAACGCGGCTGAGGTAAAGGTTATTATATATAATATTAAGGTACTTAAAGGGGACAACAGTATACTGTAGCTCTGCCATATATAAATAAATCCACCTACAACAACACTTGAAAGGATCAAGAATGTGGTACCTGAAATCCATATCGGAAGATAATATACTGCCACCACAATCAGTATCGAACCCACTATCATACTCACTATCTCTAGTATATCGGCCCACAAAGGACGAGTTATCTGAGTACCATCAACGATGGTCTGAATGGCAGAAGCCTGTAATGAATGTGCAGACTTCATACCACTTGGAGTTGGAATCTGTGATGCCAAGCCAGAAGCAGTTAAACCAATCAGTACAGATTTCCCCATTAGATTTGGTAACTCACTGGACCCGTAGTTTATTTCCGTAAACTTAATATTAGGATTTAACCAGATTTGCCCTTGATTGCCTGTTGGTATTTGAAAGGGCCTAAGTATAATTTCTTCAATACCTGTATCATTTACCTTAACGGTATATGACGGCTTATTCTGCATAACTCTTATAGTCTCCAAACTAAATGACGGATAGAGTTGATTATTAATTTGAGATAGTAGTGGTATTCTTCTTGCAACACCATCTATTTCAGGCATTGCATTAATTAATCCATGGCCCCAAGCTCCTTCTTCTAATGCAGGTATATTGGTAACCAATCCATCATAACGTACTACCCAATCCATTGGGTCTCCAGTACCAAATACTGCTGAACCAACATAAGGCGCAGTAGAGCTTCTACCACTTGGGTCTGCATCTTGTGATAATATAATACCATTATCTTTAATCCAAGATGCGAATACTTCATCACCACCGAATCTATCGGCCTCTGGGTACATGATAGTGAATCCAATCATTCCAGCACCAGCGTTACGCAAGTCAGAAATCATCTGTGCATATATATGTCGTGGGAATGGGTATTGGCCGTGAACGCCTAAAGTTTCTTCTGATATATTTAACAATACAATATCATTTGACTTTGTTTCTTCTATAGATGTTATGTATTGATCAAAGACTGTAAGCCTTAATTGCTGTAGAAATGAAGGATCAGATACTCTTATTACAACACCTAGTATCACAATGGCCAGAGTAGCCCATATAGAAGTTATGTATTTCATTAATCTTGCGTCACACTTACAGCACAACCACCAACCGTCATGCATGTTTGCGATAAGTTATATGTCTGTGATGTAGTACTCATTTGTTTTAATGTTAAGTCTGTTCCATATAATCCATCAAGCGTTATGGTTGCAGTATGACTCGTATTATTTCCTTTTTGACGAACAAATACATCATTATAATCATTATAAATTGTTAAATTTAGATTTTTAGCACCATCACTTTGTTGTTTGACTTGAACCTTATTACCATCTCCAGCTAGATGCAAATCAAAACTATGACCCGTTGTAGACCCTTGGTTTGTTTGTTGTACTGCCATATCATTATTATCACCATATAGTGTAATATCTATTTCATGGCCTCCACCTTCATAACCATCTGCCCACCAAGTTAAATCTGTATCAGAATCAAGAGTATTCCATGCAACTCCTTGAGCCAGTTTTATTTGATTACCCGAGCCACTTACTTCATCAAATATAATTTTATTAATGCTATTGCTATCATTGTGCTGTACTAGATACATTGATAAACTAGATGATGTAATATATGAATTATCATCTTTCATTATTATTTGATTGTTATATCCTATCTGATCTATACCCAATGCAAGGTTATCTCCAGATTGTTCTACGGATATAACATTATCATCTGCTTGTAATATACTTATTTGCAGTAAAAAGAATGTTATAATTAATTTCTTCATGTATTTATTTATACTCATTGTTGATTAATCACTATTAATATGTCTTCGCCTTCATTACCTGTTATTGTGCCTTCCCAAGTTGGAGTTGTAGTATTAAGTGTAAAGTTATTTCCAGCTCCAATTTGTATATCTATACTGCCGTTTATATTACGATATAATACCAGGTCTCCATCTCTAAGGAATATATTATATTGTGATTCATCATTAAATCCCCTCATGCCACCTTTTATATCAAATTCTCCTAGTGTATCAAATAAATCACCAGAATCAACTATATCCAACACATCTATTAAGTATTCAACACTTAATTCATCTACATCTAGCTCAGTTGTTTCATCTAAAAACTCTTCATCTAGTGCTTCTTCCTCTAGTTCAGTAAATTCTAAAAAGTCTATATCAAGCAATCCTTGATCATCATTATTTTCATCTTGCAGTTCTTCTTGAATCCTGTCTTTTATTTCTGCAGGAGGATTTACTATGAACATATTATCAATTAAAGCAGGTGTGATACCTTGGATTATAGCACTAGATGTTGGAGCCGAATCCAAGGTAGCTACCATGGTCGCTGCATAAGCTTCATTAAGTGTAACTGATCCTGCCTCATTTGTTACAATAATTTCTCCAGATGGATCACCATTTTCATCTGGTAGTAAAATGATTAGGCTTCTACCTAATTCATCTATGGTTGTAGTAAAATCTGTTCCTCTTACAGCAATAGTAGCAGTAGGAGTTTGTATGTCTATATTGGCTTTATTTACAAGGCCTAATCTACCTGATGCAAAACGTGCAGTACCCATAACCATTTTCATAGACATTTTAGATAGGTTAGGATTTGGGTCGTAGTAGATCTCGTCTATTAAAACGAGTGAATGTTCTTTAAGTTGAAGTTCTGCTTTATCTAAAAACTCTATTAACATTCTACCTTTACCCGTTTGGGCCTGGTCATAGAGTTCTATATCTTGCTTTTCTTTAGCTTCAATTTCTTCTTTATCACGAAGTATTGAAGTATTACCTGTAACTTCCCTTACGCCACCTATGGGGTCAGCCGCTAAACTAACCCCACTGATGAGTAATAGGCAGAGACTAAGAGTCGCCGTTGCCGTCTTTTTGTGTAATTGTAATAATTGCATTGTCTGATGTTACATCTAAAACGATGTTCGCATTAGGAGTTGAGCACGCAGTTCCAGCACCTGTTGCACAAGTTCCTGAAATTTGGTTTATATCGACGTCTCCGCCATCACCTACTAATGTAAACTCCAAATTTTGAGCACCATCATTTTGTAAAGTATTAATATCATTTGATCCCCCAGTAATATCCAGGTTCCAAACATTATCATCACTCTCCCAATCTACATCAAAAATGTTATTGTCTCCAATTAACACTAAATCAGCATCTAGTCTTTCTGCACTTGCTGCATAACCTTGATCTAAATCAAAAGTATTACTGTCTCCAGTTACACTAAAGTTTATATCAGAATCATCTGCACTACCGCTATATCCGATATTCCAATCTATTTCGTTTGAATCACCTGAATAAGATAGTGTATAATTACTACTATCTGCTTCTAGCGGGCCAAACAAAATGTTTTGGTTACCTACGAAATCTAGATCAAACATTAAACTAGACCCAGTAATATTCATTGAAGTACTGCCGCTTGAAAAATCGTCACCTCCAATTTTATTACCAAACCCAACTTGATCAATATACAACTCTAGTGTATCACCAGATTGTGTAATCTTAATTTCGTTATCATCAGTGGCTTGTGCGAAAACAAAAGATGTCGACACTAATAGACCCATAAGGGCTATACTATATAGTTTATTCATTTTCGTTATTTTCCTCTTTTATAGAATGTTTATCGTTTTTACCATCATGCTGATGGGGGTGTCGATGTCCATTCTCTATTACCCAGAAGCCTCTATCATGGCCCTGGTATATTAGTTCCAGTACTCCAGCCTCAATGGCTGTTCGTACCGCATATGTCACACTCTCATTATTTCCCACACCGTCTTCGTATTCAATTAATTGAGTTCCTTGCTCTATAAATCGGAAGACGTCTCCCGAACTTCCATAGCTTAAAACTGTCTTTCTTGATTGGACGTTTAATAATACTTCACCCGTTAGAACTGATACTGCTCTAATAGAAACAGTCACTACGTCCTTTCGGTATCGTTTAGAGAAACCAATTCCTAGTGTCCGTGCGCCTCGGCCACCCGTTAATAAATTGGTATCATATCCTATAATTCCACCTTCGATAATCATACCGGCGAACAAAAGTGGATTCAATTGTTGCGGGCCTTTCTTAGGATCCGCAAACTCAGTTCTAGCACTTCTAATAATCTGTCTTTCTCTTACCAGATTATCAATGCCTTGTCTTTCTACTACTCTGAACCAGGTACCACCACCTGCAGTTTTCAGAGCGTCAATAATCATTTCTGTACCCCCTTGGGTAACAGCTGTTGAGAAGTCTGCTATGCCTTCTCTTGATTTTCTTTGGCCTGTTTTATCGCCAAAATTATATACTGCAACAATAGGTTTTTCTTTAGCATCTGGAAGATTTAATAAATCTATAAAAGACGGTAACCTTACAGCCTCTGCTACATCAACGCAGATATATTTACGGGACATTGTTTTTTGAAGCCCCATCTGTAAATGTCTTTGATAACCTTCACTATACTTTCCTGCTTTATCATTGCAATCTTGTGGATCATTACTCCATTGTGGAACAGAAGCACAACCACTTATTAATAATGTTAATAGACTAGCCGTCAATATCTTGTGCATAATTACCTGTTCCTACTGGAATCTCTATAACAGTTTCAGTCCCGTCTGAATCTACTATGGTCATTTTAATCCACTCACTGCCATCCTCTGCAGTAATTACTTCCCAAGTGACTACGTTACCTTCTAAAGTAAATGAGCCAAATGAAGTAGCTGAATCATTCGAAAACATGGACTCCACTAGTTGTTTAGACATTTGAGCATATATTCTGCTTTCTAAATTTCTAATGAATTTGGCCATTGTTGAATTATCAGCTTCTCTTTGTGCTGCCTTTTCAGCGGCCTCTAGAGCATCTCTAATAGCTTTCTTTCTACTTGATTCCTGATTTTCAATTGTTAAATAATGAGCACCAGTGCCTATTCCACTAAATGATGGATTTTTAAAAGTGTGTACTATGTCTGCAGACAATGCACTATTAAAAGTAAACATAAATAATACAAATCCACTTATTCTTATTTTATTTTTCATTCAATTCTCCCTTCTTTTGCTTTTGCCTTTCTCTATATTCTAATACAACATTAACTTTCTGCTGTAATCTGATCATATCTTGATCTAACATTCTGGTCTGATCAATTACTCTAATAAGTGCTATATGCATTTCATCTAGTTGTGGTTCAATATGATCACCTATAAATTTCCAAACATAATATATAAAGTACCCAAGGCCAACAGCCATTACAATAGGAAATCCATATTGGGAAATCATATCGGATATTCCTAATTCCGGCATTAATCTCTCCTCACATCAAGTTTGCCGTCTTCAACAAAGTTTTCGGCTCTAGCTATTCTATCAATATCTGGCTTTAAATCTAATGCACTTGATACTAATAAATCTATTTTTATAATCTCATTACTCATTGTTCTTGCTCTATTTTCAAGAGATTTACAAAAGAGAGTAAGTGTTTTAATTTGATCTACAATGCCTTCTAGTATTTGTTTTATTACTAGAAATATAAAAAACCCCATAACAAGACTTCCTGCTATAGGGGCTCCGACTTCGCCTATTAATTTAAATATCTCACCCATACTTATATTTATAAGGTATAGGTCTTAAGCTTAGTTTATGCTAGTTAAATTGAGCTCTTCTAAACTTTTATGCCAGTCTGAGTATCTAAAAAGTCCTTGCTTTTCGTGACACCAGTACCAACCTTTGCTTTCTTGTTCTTCTTGTGGAATACTAGATTCGACCTTTAAAGGTCCTCTAGTCTGACCATAAGTCTTTCTGCTCTGTTCGTTACTTGCTTGTACCATCTTGAATCTCTGCCTTCTACAGCAGCCTCCTTCCAATCACCACATTGCAGCGCTGCGTTGTGCTTTTTAAATTTACTTAAGCGCGTAAGTCCCATATTGAACATCATGTTCGCAATAACTTGTTTTACTTCTTGAGGATATCCATCCCATGCATCGTGTAATTTTTTACAATCACTAATAACTGATTCAACATCTTTTGCAAAGCAATCATCTACTCTTTCTTCTGATACTGGTGTTCCGACAGAAGCACCACTTTCTTCATCGTTATCAAGCACAAGATGGCCGATACCAAAAGTAGGATAACCGAGATGGTCATGATAAATTTCATATACAACACCTTCATCAATTTTTAAAGTTTCTTTTAATTGATCAATGTCAATCACTGTTTTTTCTTGTCTATTCCAAATCATTTTTGTCTCCTATGTAATGCTTATGGTAAAATCTTGTAAACCTGTCTTGGTTCCATTATCTGTGATCCAATTATAAATGTAATTATTAGTAGTAGATGGAGAATTAATAATGAAGCTCAAATTTGCAGTGGGTATTATCTGGCCTGATGCTTGAGAAGATGTAAGAGTACTGTATGAATACCCCGAACTGCTACTGGTTAGAGTTAGTGTATTGCTGTGACTGGTATTATTGGTCTTTGTTAAGACTATTGAAGTCCAATCGGTATTTCCCAAAATATCATTTTGATTGGCGCTAGCTGGAGTAAATCTGCATATAAGGTTTGTCCCAGCAGGTGTAGCATAAGCTATGGAAGCTTCTGTTAATACCTGATTAGTGCCATCAATGCTAAATGTTCTTCCTAGTGCAGTGGATGGTGTAAAGGAACCATATGCACTACTCGCCTGCAAGCCTTGCATGTAAACATATTCAACAATAGCACCATACACAGCAGCACCTCTATATGGATAAAAATCACCATTACTAGCAGAAGAAATGAAGACACTAGTAACACCAGCAGCACTGCCATCATCTTCAGTATCTCTATAATCCGAAATAGACACATCAGATAATGAAGAAGCTATTGTAGAAGATGTATTACCTGCAGCGACATAAGTGCCGCCTTTTATATAATCACTCATTTTTACATCTGAGCTATCCGCTCCACCATGTTCTTCAGCAACTCCATTATTATAAGATGTAGATGCAACTGGGCCCTTAATACTAATACTAAGAGAGCTATTTGGATAATTTACAAATGTTTCAACTTGGGAATCGGTCAGGCCTGACCAAAGAAAACCTAATACATTGTTTACATTAGCAGTAATTTGTCCCCATACTACATCTCCGCCCGAGGGTGCAATGCCGCTCTGACCTGATGAATGGCTAACACCTGATAAGCCACTAGTTAAAACCGTAGAACTACCACTAAATTCTATATGCGAAAATATATTATCTGCATCTAGGCCTGTGCCAGAACCTAATGGGTATATACCCTGTGCTTGAGTATTACTATAGTAAGTACCTTCGCGGTAAATAGCCAAGTATATAAAATTACCTATATTAGAACTTGTTCTATGACTACCAGAATACGGCCCGAGTTTGTTCGGAAAATTACCAGTAGTATATACGTTTTTTCCGCCTATAAATTGTAATACATGCCAAACCTCTCCATTGGTCGCTGTAAAGCTTAGGGTGCTTGTATTGCTTACTGATCCTATAGAACCACTAGTGTTGAAAGTAATATCTTGGCCGTGATGGGTAAGGCCTTGATAAGAAAATGTTTGATGCAAGGTTTCAGGTAATTGGTTGGGGCTTGGAACGCCTCCATTGGGTGGTATTCCACCATAGGTTGAACCACTTGACTTCATGATTTCTGATCTGTTACTAGACCATGGAGATCCAGAGAATGTTGTACTTGGGCCTAATGAGGCACCTGAGGAACTTCCAGGCGCACCAGAGTCACAGAGCATACCACGAGCTCCAGGGCCAATACTGCTTCCATTAACTGAAAGACTGCCGCTATAGCCCATACTCAATGAGTATCCATGAAGCCATCCTCCTGTTAAATTTTTAATATATCTTGTATAGTATGTATATCCGCCGAATGGGTTACCACTATATGCAATCTCAGTCCAGGCCTGTAGAGTATTAAATGAAGTGGTTCCTACAGTAATATCAATATCTGTAAGCGTGGGTGCCTGAGTTACTGTAGGGTTACTACCAGCATCTTGCAGGCCTATAGGATATCCAACAGGTACAATGGCCATTATTTAATTATCTCCGTAATTAAATCCTCGAATTGTTCTATCTTTTCAACCCTATTAGGCCAAAGTATATATTCTTTTTCGGGATTTTTCTTTAAATTGCTAAGGAGAGGTAATATAGAATTATATAATTTATTGAGCTTATTTTCAAGCTCTTGAGCAGTTTCTGATGCACTTGATGCTTGAGATTTAACGGACTGGACTGCTTCCAGTTCATTTTCATCTACTGCAGTAAAACCAAAATCAAAGTCTAAAAGATTATCTGTCATAAAACTATTCCTCTTGTATAGTCTTATTTATAATATTTTTAGCCTCTTTCCTATCATTTTTCTTTTTTTTATCTTCTACGACCTGATGTCGCTTGAACGGACTATCTTGATCAAATAAAACTTTATGGAACCTTGTTTTTGGCACTTTCGTCTTCGCCATATCTACCTCTATCACGATTACCATCGCCGTTTAATTCGGTCATATCTTGCTGCTTGTGCTTTTGATTTTTACTATTGAAGATAGCATCCCAATTATCTTGGTATTTTTTAGAGTCGGTAGGTCTTTGTTTACTACCCTTGCCTCCATGCCAATTACTCATTATGATTTATCTACCCAATCAATTGAAATGTTTCTACGTACTAATTCATTAATACATTTTTGTTTTAATTTAGCAGTAGAATTGCTTTTATTAATTGTTTCAAAAAGCTCTTCTTTAGGTGTATTCCTAATATAGAATCTTTGAATTGATTTCTTACCTGTACCTCTTTCTACGGTTACATGGTCTGGTTTAAATTTTACTGGCATAATTACTCCTCTCCAATAATATGTTTATATATTTGTTTCCACTTCCAAAACCTTGGAATTGGCCCATTAACTTCGTCTGCATTGTGATCATGAGCTACTAGAATTGAATTTAATCCTAATGCTGCACCAACCTTAGCGTTTTCTGGTTTATCTTCAACCCAGAAGCATCCAGTGTCTTTATATTCTGCAAGAGCTTCATCTTTATCAGCACCACATGGTAAATAAACATATTCATCAAAGATTTCTTTACCAAACAATAACTCTAAGTTTTGTGTTCTCAACCTTTGTGCATATTTATTAGTAGAAAGTGAAGTAATGCAATGGAACCTAAATCCATGCAACATGTTCAATCTTTTCATATAATAAACTGCATCCCTTAAAGGAGGCAAGAAAGCAATTGCTGCAGAGTCATTAAACTCTTTTACATAGTTATGGTCTCTATTAAGTCCGAATCTCTTTGCCACATTATATTGTGATTCATCAACCGTAGGTATGCCCTTGTGATGCATCCATTGTGTAAATGAATATTCCCAATCACATAATACACCGTCGCAATCAACTAAAATTATATTGTCTTTCATCAATGGAACACTCTTTCCTTACCATCTACTAATAAATGGCTAATTGATACCTTTCCAATTGGATTCATAAGTCCAAAATCTGGTAACTGTTTACACATAGAATCCCAATCATCTGCATCATGCGACAACGCAAGTTCTGTTAAACTTGGTGGCACGGGCAGAGTTAAAATGGCTGAGTCACTGACTTTACCATTAATAATTGGTTTTCCGACTATTTTTACTTTTACTTTATTCATAATTTCCCTTATTTATGTGTATATTATAACACTTAATACAAGGGCTGTCAACACGTTTCTGTAAATTAATTTTTAAAGTGCTTTTTAATTGTTTCTAGTTTATCTTCGGCTTCTGCAATTTTAGCAATCTGAGTTTCAATTGATTCTACTATATCAGAGTGCTCTCCAATACCTGCAGAATTTCTTTGATATACCATAACATTGGCTTTGCCTACTGCAATTTCGCCTTCAAGTTTTGCACATAGTGCTTCTAATAGATAGTTCATGCTACAAAATCCTCTCCTGGATTCCACTCACAACCAGTTAATCCACCGGCTTTAAGAGCTTGTAAAGTCCTTAATACTTCTTTTGCGTTTCGGCCTGTATCCAATGCATTCATTGATGCATGTTGAATTACTCTGTTTTTATCAAAGATAAATGTGGCTCTATAAGCAACACCTTCTTCACGATTAACAGCACCTAACTGCCATGCCAATTTAAGGCCACAATCTGCAGCAAGGGTGTGTTTAATATTTCCAATTAATTCATTATCATTCTTCCATGCTAGTTTACAAAACTCATTGTCGCCACTAATACCAACAACATTTGCTTCATCTACCAACATATCCATTGCGGCAATTTCAGTTGGACAAATAAATGTAAAGTCCTTAGGATAGTAATATACTACCGTCCAATCATGTTTTAATGGTTGATAATTTTCTTCCACTTTAAAACTCACAAATTCATTGTTTTGATCAATTCCCTGCAGTGAGCATACAGGAAACATTTCTCCTACTGATAACATATTTTATCTCCCAAATAGTTTTTCGCGTCTATAATCATTAATCACATTCCATAATTTTTCAGTCCAGTTGTCTCTATGTTCAATAAAAACTTGGGGTTCTTCATTATCTACAGCAATTAACACTACCAATTGAGTAATGGGTTTACCAGTCCTTTCTTCCCACATAATGGAATATGCACAACATTGCATAAAGTAACTGTCAATCCACTCCTTCTTTTTTAATTTACGGGATGTTTTATAATCCACAATGGCATCTTTACCATCCCATACACCAACACAATCCACTCTACCTGCCAGACCTAAATGTTCTGAAAATAGTGGAGCTTCTTGTGCGTAGACTTTATTCAGTCTAGTGTCCAGAACATCCTTAACATCAAGAAATGATTGTAGGATATGTGGCATTACACCTTTGGCGTAATCTGGATCATTGTCCACATACTTTTCCAGCAGATTGTGTACTGCTGTGCCGCGGGTAGAGGCCGTTCTACTTATTCGATTGGCCTCTTCCGCACCGACTCTTTTTCTCCATTCTGCAATAGAATCGCGAGAAAGTAAAGACAGAACCGTAGTGATACTCGGATACTCTTTACCATTAGGGGAAATATATTTCCTACCTGTGGATTTTGTTTCACACTTTAGGTCTTCGTATCCTAAATCAACTGGTTCATGTATAAACATCTTATTTCTTTACTCCTGCAAATTTATTGCATACTTTATTTAGTCTTCCCGATTTCATAAATTTGTGAAATCTTTTCCATATTTTTTTCATAGCTTTCCTGTTTCTACTAACTCCTTGGTCATCAAGAAGTCTCTAACTAGCCCACTACGAACAATATCTTCCCAACCGAAATCAATTCGGTCAAAGTATTTCATTGCATCTAATATTTTTAAAAATTCACCAATTCCGTTTTTATCATTATTATGCCTAAAATCTGATTGGTAATAATCTCCTGATACTATCATCTTTGTATTATCACCAAGCCTTGTAATGACTGAGCATAATTCATGATAGTTACAGTTTTGAGCTTCATCAATTATTACAATAGCATTCTTAATGGTTAAACCTCGTATAAACGAAGTTGTTAAGAACTCTATATTTTTACTTTGTGTCAACTTATCCCATGCGCCCTTATCATCAAACAAATCATTAATGATTGCTCTATAAGGTGCTGTATATGCATCTTCTTTTTCTTCCATAGTACCTGGCAAGAATCCCATATCTCTTGTGGGAACCGCACTACGAACTACAATTAGTTTTTCGTATGGTGTATCCTTATCCATTACCTGTTCCAAGGCCAAATAAGAACCTATGAATGTTTTACCCGTTCCGGCACAGCCAGTTAATACAAGGTTTGATCCTTCTTTGTATTTAGCAAATGCCGTTGCTTGATTAGCAGTGAGTGGTTCTAGTTTTACTAAGTGTTCAAGCCTTAGTTTACTTGGTTTTTGTTGACTCATTATTTTTCTCTAATATTGTCCCTGAGGCTAGGGGGTAAACCCCTTTTCATTTTTTGTTGAACTTCTTTCCATCCATCATCTGTCTTAGATACAACACTGCCTGTTCCAGCAATGGTAGAGGGAGCTTTTAACATCACTCGTTTTAGATGGGGATTATTTTTAATAAATTCATCATAATCGGCAAGGCGCATAGAATATTCTTTAACCTCTCCAGTTTCGATGTTTTCAAAATCATACAGCATTAATAAACCACTCCGGTATTTTTCTATTTGTCCAGGCCATTTTAAACCTAGCTTCTTTAGTTTTGTAAAATAATTGGTATGACTTTACAGCATCGGTTCCACCTAAACCATGAACAACGCATTCTGGATTTGATTTCATTGCTAGTTTAAATGGAGTCATACCACCATTTCTGTTGATATTAGTTGGAAGGGATTTTAGTATCTTTCTCAATTTAGTATCAGTTGAATGTATTTTACCATACCTATATTTATACTCGTCGCACAGAGCAATGAAATGCTCATAGTGCCAAGAATAATTACAGCAACTTTCTCTTGACCATACTGTGCATGGGTGATTGAAGTGCACTGCTTTGTATAATATATCCTCTCTATCATCAGGCAATTGGTAATACTTTACCTTTGTCTTGCCAGATTTAGAGGGCTTTCTTAATTCTGTTCCGTCTAGCATTCGGTGAACAGTTGATAGCATCTGTGCAGATTCTACAATCATTTTAACTACGTGTTTATCACACTGTAATTGTGCTGCGATTATTGGATCATTATCTAGTACAAATATATTCATAATATGTATTATATCACATTAAGCAAGGATTGTAAACCCCTAATTTAAAAAACTAGGGGTTTACTGATTTCTTTAACCTCCAGCGGCCTGCATATATTTTATTGTTTCGGTAATATAATCTACCTTTCTTTGCATTTTATAGGCAAGGACATCTTTGCCCTTCTTCAATAGTTTTCTACGATAGTTCACAGTCTCATTACGATCTCTTTTTAAGCGTTCAATTTCTTGACAATTCATAAATGCGTTCCTTATGTTAGTTATGAGCTTTATTACTATCATAATATATCCTACTTCACTATTAAACCGGGAAATGCATCCTGGCATAGTGGTTTGGTGATGCCTACGTATTTCATTTTCTTGTCTTTCGCTTTACATAGCATTTCAGCTTCACCTGCAGATACACTCTGCAATAGCTGAAGAAACTTGTTTTGTCTTTCAAAATTCTTAATTTGATTAGACCATTTGGTTTTAAAGAAGTACCTAAAATCATCATAGTGTGCTTCTAATGTAGTTTTACCTTTCTTATCAAGCTCTACATCTGGTAGGCCTTCTGGTAAAATACATTGTACTGCATCATCAAAATTCATTCTAATGATGTCCTTTAATAAGCCACTTTCATGCGCTTGCAAGTTGGCAATTCTTTCTTCTCTAGTTTTGAGCCTAGATGTCTCTCTTAATACTTTAATTACTGGTTTATCCATTGTAAAATTCCTCCGTTACATCAATCAAATGATTGCATCTTTTTTTAATTAAATAATTCAAAACCTTCATCTTCATTGGAACTTTCTGTTCTTCGTAAGTTGTTAGGATTTGCCCTTTTAGTTCCTCAGGAACTTCAGTCAAATCAATTAACTTTTTATTCCTTTGGTAATTTCTAAAAATTTCTTGTGGCATTACTTCTCTTAAATTATCAGAGTTGGTAATCCATTCATCAATTCTGGTCTGCCTGAGTGGCGTCTGTTTGGCGTCTGTAACAAAGGTATCATCTGCGGACAGTATATTCGGGACGCCGTCTCCAGCATCGCCACGCATAATATGATTCCACATATATGTAAGTGGGTTTTTGTCTGCAACCATTTTCTTTTGAATTGGAGAAAACTGTTTAACATTTTTATACCTCTGTAGTTGAATAAAATCTTTATCAGAAGATACAATCATTACAGGCTCGTGTTGGCCAAATTCTTGTGTTTGTAGAGCAAGAGTACCAATAATATCATCAGCTTCACAAGTATCAATTTGAATAACTTTGTAAGGCAGATTTTGTTGAATCTCTTCTCTAACCATTGTTAAGATACGGAAAATTTCAGGCCAATCTTGATCACTATTATTATCTCTGTTCTTTTTACGATTCGCCTTATAGTGTGGATATAACTCTTTACGCCAGCTGTTCCCACTATCAACACATATAACCATCTGGCCATATTCGTCTCTATATCGTTTATTGTACATACGAATGCTGTTGAGTATCATATGTCGAATCATGTTTTCTTCATTCAATTTCTGAATGAAAATATTGCTGAGTGCAATTTGACTATAATCAAGTAATATCATTATCTGTTTCCATTTTTTTCCTAGCTTCAAGTGTTTTCAATTTTATATAGAGCGAATCCATATCTTTTTGTAATTCATGTTCTAAACCAAGAAACCTCACAAATGTAGCATGAAGTAAGTTTACGATTACATGCATATCTCTAGCTTCACCGAATTTTTCTTCCCTCATGTTAAATCCTTGTAACCAGCCAATATCATCTTCTTGTGATAATGCTGCCACTTCTTCTTCAACACAAGCTACAAGATGTTGTGCAGTTTGAATACAACCATCTAGTAGATCATTCAGTAGTTCGTCTTGATCAAGAGGTCTTTCGATCTCTTTCCCTGTTGCAAAGTCTATTAATTTTCCCATAATAGGTATATTATAACACACTTTTAGGCATTTGTAAACCCCTATTTTAAATTTTTTATTGCGTTTCCACCAAGCTTAATCTGTATGATACCGTTATAATAATCATCGGTTAATAACACTTCTCGATCAAACTGTTCCTTAGCTTCCATATAAGCACATTCTCCGCGTGTTTTACACAGGTGCAGTATGTCTCTATGGAACGTGTCTACGCCCATTTTCTCTACATCTTCTACCAAATGTTTATTTGACCCATAGTAATTCTTCCAGTCGCTTTCAATCAAAAGCTTCTTTCTTCTCTTGCGAGTCTTGGTTATTGGTAGTGTCTTTTTGAACCAAAAGAACTTCTTCCCCACGTACTTCTGACCCGTGGCTCGGTTCGTTATCAGATAAACAAAACCATATAGTTCTTTGGGATCTTGCCCTTCTGGCAAGTCGTACTCTCTGCCTTGATAATGCCATGTCATACTCTTATTTATTCATCAAAATCTAGTTCGCCGAATCTATCATCAGATTCCTGTTGTTCACCGCAATGAGGGCAATGTATTCTTTCAGGCACATCACCTTCAAAAATAATTTCACAGGATGAAAAACAGCCTTCACATTCCAGTTGATAAGTGAACATTTATTCTCCTAACTTATTTTTTGTTTTAACTGTTCGTACCCGCCAATTTTTTCCCCATTTAAAATGATCTGAGGGAATGTTCTTGCAGTTGGGAATTTTTCTATCATTTCTTCTCTTGTAAAATCTGACCCAAGTTGTTTATATTCAAATTTTACCTCTTTCTGTGTACATAACACTTTGGCCATATCACAAAAAGGACATTGTTCTTTTCCATATATTTCTGCTATCAATTTACTACTCCATTAATTAACCAAAACGAAAACAACATTCCTGCAAAGACTAATCCTTGAATAACTGTTGCCCAAACAATTTGTCGCATTGGGTGTATATCTGATAATTTTTCCACCATTGATTCATTTGGTGATAAATTAACTATTTGTAATGCCTTCTTTTGGGCTTCAGGCTTTGTGAACCAAGGTATATAAATCATAAACTTAATCCTGATAATGTGTTCTCATCAACATCTTTCTTTACTCCACCAGTAACATAAGAAGTGATTTCGGTTTCTTGTGGTGCGACTTGTACATCACCACCACCAATCCACTTTTGTGTCCAAGGTAAAGGGTTTGCTTGAGGGACAGTATATGGGCAATGAAGGCCTAAAGCTCTCATTCTTTTACAACCAATCCACTCAATATATTCTTCCAATATTGCCTGGTTTAGGCCGATCATCGAGCCATCTTTAAATAGGTATCGGGCCCATTCTTTCTCTTGCTCGATAACTTGAGTGAATAATTTAATTACTTCTGGTTCCATTTTCTTTGCAATCTTTACAAAGTCCTTATCTTCCTGAAGCATTTTCTTAATAATAGTAGTAGTGCCAGCAAGGTGTGTATTTTCATCACGTGCAATAAATTTAATAATCTTTGCATTACCTTCCATTTTCTTTAGTTCGGCAAATGCCCAACTACAAGCAAATGATACATAGAATCTAATACCTTCAAGTGCATTGGCACTCATCATACACATATATAGAGATGTTTTATGGTCCATTCTATTAGTAGCACTATTATTACAATCAATTAAATCATCATAATATTTTGCAATATCATTACCACAATCTAGGATTTCTTTTACATCTAGCATACCATCAAATACAGTAGAAGGGTCAGCGTAAATATTCCTAATGATATGAGTATAAGATCTACTATGAATAGTCTCGAAGAAACTCCAAGTTTCGATCCAGTTTTCAAGCTCTGGTAAACTTGCAATAGGTAAGAATGCCAGATTGGGAGCTCTGCCTTGAACCGAATCCAGTAGTATTTGCCTCTTGAGATTAGAAGTGAAAATGTGCTTTTCATGATCTGTTAATCCGTTAAAGTCCTTTTTATCTTTTGAAATATCTACCTCTTCGGGCCTCCAAAAGAATCCTAATTGTTTCTCTGTGATTTTTTCAATTTGTGGATATTTTACTTCATCAAATCTCTGAATATCTACTGATTCATCTAAGAATAGATTTTTATTCATATGAGATTTTTTATTCTTCTTCAATACTGCCATTCACTTTTCCTTTTTTTCTAAATCGTTTATTATAACCTTTTTTAATACTTTTAGTGACGCCTGGTTTTGTTAAATAACAATACCATCTACGAGCATCAGTTAAAGCATCCCATTCTGCTCCACCTTTTAAAGGTATTCTTTCTTTTTTCATATCTTACAACTATCGCAGTCTTCCTCGTCAATGATTGTTTGCTCTAGCTCTGGTAACTCTTCTTTAATTTCTCCAGAACCATCATAGGTATTAAAGTAATATAGTTGTTTTAATCCATATTTGTATGATGTTACTAAATCTTGTAACATAACAGACATAGGGATTTTATTATCCTCAAACTTCTCTGGGTTATATGAAGTATTTACAGAGATACCTTGGTCAATATATTTCTGTAAAATTGCACAAATTTTCAAATAACCATCAGGACTTTCTTGGTCCCATAACAAGTCATACTTGTTTTTCAAATGGTGGTAGCCTGGAACAACTTGTGCAAGAACACCGTCCTTACTTTGTTTGTAGGATACCAAGGCACGTGGTGGTTCAATACCATTCGTGCTATTAGAAATTTGTGCGGATGTTTCTGCAGGCATTAATGCCATAAGAGTAGAATTACGGATACCGGTGTCTTTGAGTTGAGTTCTCAGCTCGTTCCACTTTTTCCTTTCTTTATGCTCTATTAAATTATCTATCGCACTCTTATATGTATCAATTGGCAATACTCCACTGGCGTATTTTGTTTCATTATTTAAAGGTATTTTACCCTTTTCTTTGGCCAGATTTGCAGATGATTTAATTAAATAATATGACCATGCTTCTGCATATTCATCAACAACTTCGAATGCAGATTCATCATATTTAAGACCTCTCTTGGCTAGAAAATATGCTAGATTGATAATTCCAACACCAAGGGGTCTACGATTCATAGTCCCATGTTCTGCCGCAGGTACAGGATAAGACTGATAATCAAGCAGCTCATCGAGAGCACGGACAGATAAATCGCAATATCTTTTAAATTCTGAGGGCTCATTAATTAATCCCCAGTTGATTGCAGAGAGTGTGCATAGTGATATTTCCCCTTCGGTATCATCAGCAGCATTGAGTGGTTTTGTAGGTAAATCAATTTCACAGCATAGGTTACTCATACGAATAGGAGCTTCTTTTGGATTAAATGCTCCATGATCATTTGCATGGTCAACATTCATTACATAAATTCTACCTGTGTCTTTTCGTTCTGTTAAGAGCATCTGAAATACATCTAGGGCAGGTAATACTTTCTTCCTAACATTACGTGCCTTTTCGTATTTTTCATATAGCTCTTTAAATTTATCTTGATCATCAAAGAATGATTCATATAGCCCTGGCACATCGCTTGGATCAAAGAATGTAATGTCTCCACCCGAAAGCAATCGTTCATACATTGTTTTATTTAATTGGAATGCATAATCCATATGCCTTACACGATTTTCTTCAGTACCTTTATTGTTTTTCAATACAACTAAGTCTTCAAACTCATAGTGCCAGATTGGTAGATATACAGTAGCAGCACCACCACGAACACCACCTTGTGAACATGATTTAACAGCGGCTTGAAAATACTTTAAGAATGGAATAAGACCTGTGTGAACAATAGAACCATCACCCACTCTTGCCCCATCGGCTCTAATAGCACCAGCCCCAATACCGATACCAGCCTTTTTACTGATATATTTTACGATAGAGGTGGCAGTAGAGTTGATGCTGTCAAGAGAATCACCAGATTCAATGAGCACACAAGACGAAAACTGACGGGTTGGAGTCCGTACACCTGCCATAATTGGCGTAGGCAATGAAATGTAGAATTGAGAAATTGCATCATAATATTCCTTAACATATTTTAATCGAGTTTCTAATGGGTAATTTTGAAATAGTGTAGCAGAAACCATCATGTATAACATCTGTGGTGTTTCATAATGTGTTTTAGTTGATCTTTCTTGAACTAAATATTTACCTCTAAACTGTTCCATGCCTGCAAAGGTAAATGTATCATCTCGTTCATGTTTAATATAATCATTTAAATCATTAATTTCTTCAGGTATGTAAGCTTTCATGATGCCGCCATCATAAACTCCTCGGTCTACATTCTGAATAATAAGATCTTTTAGATGCCAAGGTGTATAATCCCCATAAACTTCCTTTCTCAGCTTATAAGAAATTAACCTAGCGGCAACAAATTGATAATTTGGGGTGTGATCTGATATAAGTTCTGCAGCTGACTTGATTAACAATTCGTGAATATCATATGCGGGAATCTTATCATATAGTTGTATATTAGCTTTTAATTCTATCTCTGACATAGAGACACCTGCGATATCCGCCACGGCCCATTCTAGTACCTGATGTACTTTCTCTAAATCAAACTCTTGCAGCGTGCCGTCACGCTTAGTAACCTTAATTGACATTGTATTAATTCCATTCATTGTATAATATGTATATTATATCACAACCCACACGGATTGTAAACACATTTTTTAATTATTTTTCAGTAAGATGTTTTGTTATTTCTTTAGAATGTATCTCAAAAAGAGTCTCCATATCCTCTTCTAAAGCATCTAGTCTTTCTGCTTGTAGAGGGTATTGCTTTCTAAATTTGGCATCTTTCTTCATTAGCTCTAAAGAGTACTTTAATGCAAAATACTCCATAAATCTATCCACTTGTTTTTGGAACCATATACCTAGTGTAGTGCCTTGAAACCACTGATAAAAAGAGGAACCAATAATACTAGAGAGAATAGATTTTAGTGACAGTACGATTAACCAGTGCATCACTTATCCCTTTTCTTTAGTCTATTAATAGCTCTTACATAATTGGGAATGCCGTGGTCAACAATCCCATCGAAAAACTTAAATCTTTTCCATGAGTTTAAAATACCATAAAACAGATCAGCCCATGTAGGTTTAGCCTGTGCATCACCATTTCTATCAAAGTAGACCATTTCGCCGTGATGCCTAAACCCTAACCATGCGGGTGGTATTCTACATACAATATCATTATTATTCATAAATCTTGTATGTGGTACTGTAATATTTTTAATAAAGTGTTTGCCACCTACTCTCGGTGAACCAAAGGTGAATAACTCTTGAGCTTGTGGGTATCTGGTAGAAGCAATAGTTGCCATAGCAGCACCTAAGCTATGACCAGTAAAATAAACATCTTTACGGATTTTTAATTGATCATTGTGCTCTAATTCTGCTACAATGTCAAGCCATAAATCATTAACTTCTTTTTGGAATCCACTGTGAACTTTACCACCAGCTGTGGCTGAATTTTTAATAACATTTAAGTCAGCCATGACATCATTTAGTTTAGAAGGTTCTGTACCCCTAAACGCAAACCATAAATCATTTCTGTCTTTTGCGACTAATACCTCTGCACCATCTCTGCTAATTAATTTTGCCCATGGAAATCCTAATTTTTTAGCCCCATCGACAACTTGTTTTTCATTTTTATATGCAAGAGCTGATAGTTTTGCTGCAATTAATGCTCTATCCCACTTACCCAATTCTTTTATTTTACTCATTTTCCTCCACCTTAATTTCAACTGCTCCAGCATTATCATCACCTATAGTTACATTACGATAGTATACAATTACTTCGCCTAGTTGACTTATATATCTTTTAATTTCCTGAGTGTTATAAGCCATAAGCTCATAATCCTCAACTGTCATTGCAACAAAGACAACATCGCCTCCGTGCTGTTTACGCATGGCATCTATAAATTTATCCATGTGTGTATATCCTTCTGGATACCTATCTTCCCTACCTAATTTACAGTCTGGTTCTTTAGTTTCTGGATTCTTTAAGCAATTCTCAATTACTTTGGCATCAGAAACAACATACCATTTAGGTTCTTTTAAATTAATACCTCTAGGGAGAGTAGGTTGAACAATATCTATTTTAACAGGTTTTGTTATAATTTCAACTTCTTTAGGCCCTAGTAGAGAACAACCACTAATTGTTAAGGCTAGAAATGCGATTACTAATGTTTTCAATCTCATCAAATACCTCCTTAGTTCTCTTATTAACACTTGGTTCAATTAATCCTGGCTTTGCACTTGCTAGTTTTGCTAGGTTATGTCTTCTAAATATATCTAAATATTCGGACATTTCTTCTTCGTATTGTTGATTTTTTACTTGGAGACCAGTCAATGCTTTTTGAGTAGTTTCCATGTTTTCTTGTATGGCAACGATTGTTGCCCTTTGCTCGGCATCTCTTACTTCATATGCCTTGTTTAGTTGAACTAATTCTAAGTTTTTATTATAGAGGAAATATCCTCCCAAACCCATGACAACAATTATTCCAATCAATATTTTTGACATAATTTAACCTTTTTTAAATTCACTTACCTTTTTGGCTTCTGCTGCCTTTCTTCTGGCTAAAATTCTTTCTACAAATTTTCTTCCAGCCTTAGTTCTACCGTCATAAATGTCCTTCTTCTTCTTTTTAGCATGAGATGCATCTGAAGGCATAGATACACTTGCACCAGTAGCATTGGCAGCAGTTTCCCATACATCCTTAAATTTTTTCATCTTTTAATTTCTCCATTTGTAATATACAACTTTAAACCAGTTTTAATATGAGTTACTTCATATATGTTTTGGCTAAACAGCCTATCTACTGGCTCTATAAAATCTGTTACTTCAATAATGTCTTTAGGATGAGCAACAACTTCTCCTGTTGTTGGCGATGCAACCTCTTCTGTTAATTTGTACCTTCCAGGCTTTAATCTACTATCTTCTTGGAACCAAGTAGATTCTTCAAGCTCTTCTGTACTGTCTAACACCTCCGACATTACCTTTTTAATTTCCTCTTCAGTTAACCCAGTATTTTCTTTAATTAGAAATAGAGCAGCTGCATAAGAGGCTAGTTTAGATTTACCGAATGGTAATTTATTCAGTAATCTTTTAATATTAAAAACAAGTCTATGAAATACTGTATATGCAGATTTCTCTTCAGGCGTAGTTAATTCCTTTGCCTTTTTTAATACCTTGCCATTTTCATCAATGATGCCTAACTCAAAGGCTTCCATTTGATTCCACTGCTTGGTTAGAGTTCTAAGAAACCTAAAGGCATAGAATAAATCACCAGTTCTTGATATTAAGCCCATTATAGTTTTCTTAACCTCTCTATTATTTCTGGATCCAGTGGAACCTCTACTTTTTCGTCTATAGGCAAATAGTTTAAAAACACTAGGAATGGTTTAATATATGTCCAGTGTTGCTCTTCTATTTTAAACCACAACATTTTATTTGCGCAGTTTATGCCAAAGACATTATATAATACAATTAAGTGGTTTAATATTAATCTTTCTTGTAAATCTCCATGTGCTTCATAGCGACTTAAAAGTCTTTTAATATATTTAAACCTACTTACATCTTCTTTAAACTCATCTACATCAACGGCCTCAGGGTTGTTATAATGCTGGGCCGCGTAAAGTTTAAAATTTCTATGCGTCAATTCTTCAAATATTTTCATCATATATTATATATACCCTTCAAAGGCTAGTGATTAATCTTCCTCAGAATCTGCTTCGTAGTTTTTATCTACATAGTTAAAGAACTCTTTTCTTTTTTCTTTATCCAGTTCTGAAGGTGATTTAGCACCAAACTTTTTAAGAGCCGCTTGGAAGAAAGCTTGATATTTCTTTTGCTTTTCTGAAGCTTCATCAACTTCTTCTTCATCTTCTTCTGGCTCTTCTTTTGATTCTTTGGTAATAGTACCATCATCTTTAGCACCAGATTTCTTTACAACATGCTTGGCCTTAAACTCTTTTTCTTTTTCAGCTTCTGGTTCAGCAACTTCAAGTTTTGGCTTCTCGTGAACCCAACCTTGCTTGTTGTATTTTTCATGTTCTGCTTCATCCTTAACTGATACTTCATCACCAGTTTTTGGATCATACATTTTATGAGGATATTTCACCTCATCTTCTTTTACTTTACCTTCAAGTACATCGCTAACAGCTGCAGCAATGCTTAAGGTATCTTTATCATTAATTTTCATTTTTGTCTCCTATTGAATGAAAAGCATTCCTGTAATAGCCGTTGCAGCACCTGCAATTACTATCCAGAATAGTTTATTAATTACGTTTACAGTTTGTGCATTCTCACGCACTAATATTTCTAACCTATCAACTCTATTTATAACAGTTAATATTTGTTCACCTTGTTGTTTACCAAATTCTGCCATAGTGGCAATCTTTTCTTCAGCTCTAGCTAAGGAAATAATGGCAGTAGACATTTGATCAATCTTCTGCTCAATTCTATCAAGCCTCATGGCCTGTTCAGCTCTTTGTTCACTGACTGTTGACATATTTATGTACCCTGCATTTTAATGGTGTAACACCTTTAATTAATCTATGATATTCCAATTTACTAATATCAAATATCATGCCAGTCTTTAGTAACCAAGGTAAGCAATCCTGTATTTGAAATTGCCAACCTTCGCCTTCTAGTATCTCTACTTCACGATCCTCCATATCACGATGCCATACAAATTCTGCATCTTCTATGGTTGGGTCAAATGTTCTGATTTCAGCATCTTCCCAATACGGTTTACCAAAAGTAATTTCCACCACCTTTTAACCCCAAATTTTTAGCATACTTAGGCAGCCTACAAGCCCAATAACCGGGCGATAGTTTATCTGTCTTAGTATCACAATTATGCCTAGCAGCAAAACTAGCAGCTGCCCCCTTATCATTAATTTTAGATGTTAAACCACCTTTTACGTCACCGAATTCAATCTTTTTAACATTACCCGTTTTAGGATTTTTAACATATACAACATATTTCTTTTTACCACCAGAGCGTTTTGGTTTATTTAATTCTGGTTGTTTTTCTTCATCAATTTCAATCATAGGTTGCTCTAATGGTACATATGCACCTTCATATAACCCAAACCTATCTTGTATATGTTCTAAAAAACTATGCATTATCTTTTAATTCCTAGCAACTGTCTAATCTGCTGAATTTTAGTTTCCATATCTCTAATTTCTGGCTCTATTTTCTTTACTGATCTGCCTTTACTCTTACTGATTAAGTCACTATGTTGACTTTCAAAAGAATCCAGTTTTCTTTTTAAATCACTTTTAGCCATACCTTTGTATGGATTTTTAAGTGCTTCTCTGAATTGTTTAAAACTCTTCATTATTTTCCCCTTTGGCTTTTTATCCATTTCATTGCAATGGAATTTTCGGGCGGCTTCGCTGCCCAAGTTTTTATATCTTTATAAGCTTCTAATGTTGAAGCTTCTATATCAGAACCTTTAGAATTATCTAAAACAATCATACGGTTTCTAAAAAGTCCTTGGAATTTACCAATGTTCTTTTGTACATCTTTCCACATTTTTTCTACCATCTTATCTGGCAACGAACGGGGCCTTTGATTATTTCTATCTATTGCAGTTTCTAAATCAGTATTAACAAATATCATATGTACTGCATAACCTAATTCTCTAACTAGATCAACTTGCTTTTTAATCTTAGCATAGTCCTTACCGGTACCATCTACTACAATACCATTTCTTCCCTCTAAAGCCCTAACCATTATTTTACCACTAAGTGCCTTCGCACTAGCTCTTACTGCCTGGCCTTGAGCTGATGCAATATCATCTGGATCCAGTGTCAGGCCTGCTCTCTTTAATCCTTTTTCAAAAGCATCATCTGAATTTATCAATCTAAATCCAAGAGCTTTTAGTGCAGTTTTACCTACAACAAATGATTTACCAGAACCCGGTCCACCTGCTAGGAATACTGCTTTAAAAATAGAAGGATCATTTACACCTTCCATTATATTAATATGTTCTTTAAAACGCATATTACTTTTTCTTTAAGTCATAACGAAATGACCTGCCCTTAGTCTGTCCCTTTTTAGTAATTCCATATCCTGCTAATTTAGCAAGGGTTTGTAATACTGGCCAATTCTTCTCTTCCTTTTTCTGTCTGGCATTCTTCATCATGTCATCTTTAATTTGCTTAAACAGTGTTGTTGCCATATCAGTATCTGCCATAATTAGTGGTGCTTCATCAACGCTCTTTGTTCTTATATCTTTAAAAGATTTCATTATCCAAACTCTTTTGCAAAAGTTTTTAAGTCAACAGTTTTAAATGAACCGAATTCATCTGTTACCCTAAATGTGAGTTTACCTTTATCGTTCATTGGCTTTACAGTATGTGGTCTACCTTTTTTATTTTTTAAACCACTAATTTCTGAACCGTAAATATTTAAACCCTTTGCTTTCGGAGCCTTGGCTTCTTCAACTTCTTCGTTAGCGTTCTTCATCATATCAGCTAGTTTAGCCAGAATGTCACGATCTTTCTTAGAGATATTCTTCAGCTTTCTATCGTTAGCCATTTTCTCTAATGAAGCAGCATACGCTTTAGTTGACTCATCAAGGTCAACCGATTCTTTAACCATTTTATCAACTGTCATGCCGCTTTTAAATTTACCACCTGACATTGCTTTAGGATACATTTTAGCAATTAAGTCATTATAACCTACAAGGACATTTAATATGTCAGCTTGGATTTCTTTTGTTGAAATACCTTTAATTACTTTTTTAACTGCACCGAGGTTACCTTGATTTAGTGCCCGAGCTACTGCTTGATAATCTTTCTGGTCTTGGCCTGATTCTTTCTTGGAAAGTCTTGCTATATTCTTTTGTGCAAGGTCTAATTCTTGAGCATAGTCTTCATTAACAGATTCATTAGCTTGTCTTAACGCATCTTTAACAATAGGATCATCTGATAAACCCCTTTTCATTGCTTCAATTTTCTTAACGGCCGGAGTCATTGCACCACCCATATCAATAGCAATCTTTACTGCCGCAGCAACAAGGGCCGCGGGATATTTACTTTTATACTTTTCTCTTAATTCTTTAAATTTCATTTTTTATCCCTTTACTTTAGCGGCTAGGTCTGCGTCAGCTTTACCCCATGTGCCAGATGATTTTGTTGCGAATGAATTAACTCTTGCTAATCCCCATTGAGTTGGATTTGTTCCTGGTCTGTGAGACGATTTCCATGCCTCAAAGCCTCTATCAAATACCTTCTTTAAAATTGAATAAGGCATTCCTGATTTATCTGCCTTTTTCTGAAGAGCTTTTTTAACATCTGCTTCTTCTAATGCCTGGGCAAAACTTTTCATTTCCCCAAATTTCTTTTTAAAATTCTTAGTGTGTTTGCTTTTTGGCATATCTTTTCTTGGCTTATCATGTGCTGCTTTTTGTTTAGCATTCATATCGCCGTATGCCTTTTCATCTAGCTTCTCTACACTATCTAGCCAGACTTTCTTTTTAGAACCTTCTGATAATGCTAGAGTTAAATAGTTAGCACCACAATTAATAATAGTACCAATTTTTCCTGAATCATTAATCTTTACTTGTTCTCCAACTTTAAACAGATTGCCTTCTACAAACTTTTCTCTAGTTTCAGATACTTTAGGTAATTCAACGTGTGTTCTAAATGATTTTGATTCCTTTAAACCCATACCCTTTCTTACTGCATTGAATAACTCGATTGCACCTTTATAACCCTTAGGCATACCTTTTGAGAAAAGTTTTAAATCATTGGCTTGTGCAGCAGCTCTCATTTTAGAAGCAGACATACCTGAAACATCATCACTATCAGGATCTCTTTCACCAGCAGAAACAACTCTAATGTTGCCCTCGAATTGGTAAAAACCGTGTCTTGCCTTAACACCGTTATATTTGTTAAGCAAGATTTCAAATTCTTTTATTCTATCTGATCCTGCAACCATTGATAATTTAGTAAATCCTTGGTCGTATAACTTAACTGCAACATCAATAACTGTTCTAGTATCAGAGTCAGCCATAATATTACGAGCATGCTTTGGAAACATCTTGCGTAGAAATTTTACTTTTTCTTTAAAATCTAGGGGATTCTTTTTAGGATCTTGTGATTTAGAAGCATATATTCTATATGTGCCGCCTCTTGATGCCTTTTTTAAGGCTTCAAACAGCTTCTCATGACCACTTGTAGGTGGGTTAAATCGACCAAATACGATTGTTACATCGCCTCTTGATTCTGTTACGTAATCACTAAAACTCTTAATCATCTTTTCCCGCATCTCCACCTTTTTTCAATTTAGCTCTATCTTTTGCCTTAATAGATGGCAAGATTTTCTTTGCAATCTTCTTAATAGCTGCTTTCTTTTTATCGAGCTTCTTTTCTATATCTTGACGAGCGGAAAAGGATAAATCCTCTTTACCACGTTTCTTGAGTATCTTCTTCAAGAGCATGTTACGTGCTGTTTTTTCTGCTCGTTTTTTGAGTTGTTCGGGGGATGCGAGTTTTTTGGCTGCCTTCTTTCTTCCAAGAGCAATCTTCGCCTTGTTTTTCTTCATGGCGATTTTCATCTTCATTCTTGTTCGAGCAGAAGCAGCTTCTGTATGTTGCTGAAATGTTAGCATATTCTATCCTCGGTTACCCATATATTAGTTAGGATTGTCCCAACCTTTTATAATATCTTTGCTGAAATTATTAGTAGAAAATTCCATACGGTCTACCAACTTAACAGCACCACCTTCCATTCGATCTATGGCAACAAAACCTTCGGGGTTGGTTACCTTAAATCCGGACTTAGTTTTAACAAACGTTCCTATTTTAGAAAGTTTGTTTAGTTTATTTATAATAATTAATTTACTATTTATAACAAAATTCTGTAATTCAAAGATTAATTGCAGATTTTTAAGGTTTTTCTTATCAAAAAACTTTAATAATTCATCTCTTTTCTTAATCTGTACGTCTTTACCTTTTTGTGATGAGCGTTTATCAATTTCTTTTGCGTATCGGTCTCTAACAAACATAATAAGACCCGTGGCGTGTTTCTTTGTATCTGCCACTCTTTGGCCATCACGAACCTTTCTGTTATTATATACATTAATAATCATATTCAGTTCTTTATTTGATTCTATTTCTTTTAAAGTTGTTGAAGCAATCTTTTTAAATATCTTTCCAGCATTAGAAAGATTACTGTTTAGCTCGTCAGTTTCTTTTGAAGTAAGTGTTGCTGTTCCAGATAAATCAGGAAGTGTAGCATCTTGCATCCAAACTGTTTTTGATTTCTTTAATTTTGGCACAATTTCTCTACCAAATTCTGCTTTCATTGTTTCAAATGTAGCACCACTATAAATTGTATGCCATACAATACCGATCTTAGCAGAACTAATTTCTTTTTCTAAAGTTGTTCCTTTTGGTATTGCATATGCAATTGTATTTGGATGAAACACAGTCATCTTTTGGCCGTCAATAGTTTCACTCTTTAAATCACTCTGATCATACATAAAGTCGCCTTGAATGACATTCGTGATACCCAATTTAGATAATTCATCAAATGCCAAAATTAACTTCTTACTAAGATCACCCGAGGTATCTGCTTTAATATCTTCATGTGATTTATAAATTTTAGGATTGGCATTAAAAATACCTTTCTTTGCCACAAAGAATTTACCATCGCCTGGATCAACTCCTGCAAATACGGCAGGGGCGCCGTCCCATTTAACAGTAACGTCTACAGGTGATTTTGCGTTACCGGATAACATATCTCGCAGCGACCTGAGTGCAAGTATAGCCTGGCGCGCCCCCTTAACTCCACCATCAAGAATTAAATCTTCAATATGAGTCATGTGCGTATTTTTAGCAGCTTCATGTAATGGTGTATGATTTTTAAATTTTAACATCTGTAATTTTCTTCCTATTTTTAGGATTTAACCAATTTTCGTATATTGATTCAAAGTAACCGGGCAATTCAGGGCCGACTATTTTGCTCCATTCTTTTCTAGACACTTCCTTATCTTTATTATACAAATTTAAATATTGTAATATAGTATATTTATTCTTCCATAGAGCATGTATAATAATGTTAGCTTTCATAAAATGATCTATATGAGGATTATGCCTAGGATCCTCTAAATTTATTTCTTGTTTTTCATATTTACCTTCCCACGTGCCGTATTGATGAGCATGTAGTACTGAAAATAATCTTTCTCCAAAATCATCTCTTACTAAAAGTATTTTTTTATCAAACTGTTCTGCAAACTCTGTAAAAAATTCTACAGCACCTTCAACACCTGTTTGATAATTATTTGGTATTGCCGCTTCACCCAAAATACATTTAACTAAAGTATTATCACTTACATTCTTATGATCAAAATTTATTTCACCATGTAAATCATTATTAAATGGTTCACTTATATAATTTAATTTTAATTTATGACTTATAGCCTCTGCCAACATACTTGATCCGCAACGGCCTGGTGCCATAATTAAAATTTTCATGCTTTAAATAATTTCTTAAATTCTGGAGTCATCTCCGCATTAAAGTTTGGAGCACTTCTAAAGTCACCTTTATATCTTAATACAATATTAGCAATTGATTGTTTACCAATCATTAAAGTAAATTTAATGTTTGCTGCTTTAGCATTAGGGTCAAATGCTTGACTCGCACCAGGAGTGAGAATCATCTTTGCTTTACCTTTGCTAAATAATTCATCAATCATAGTTGTAGTAGTATCAATATCTTTATATTCGCCTTTCTCTACCACAACACCTTTTCTTGGACCATATTCACCAATACCAGTTACAAGAGCAAAGTCAAAATTGACTTTCTTTAATTCTTGCAAGTCTGCTTTAAATATAAGTGTAACTAATTGTTCTGCAATTAAGTCACTGTTCTTATCAATGGTTTGGGCCATTCTTTTAAATAGTGTTTGTTTACCCTTTAAAACTCTGTTTACCAAGTCATTAGGAATTCTTTGAATAAACTGTTTCCAATTCTTTCTACTTGGCCTAGTTTTCTTAATATCTTTTTCGAGTTCGGGTGAAAGTAATTTGAGCTTCTGAGCAAGTTTAATTACATGAACATAAAATGCTCCAGCATCATCATCAATTTGATTTCTTACTTTATCAAATTTCTTTTCAGATAATAAACTTGTGAATGCTTTATTAATTAGAGTTGGGTCAGTTTCTGTGGACCTTTTCTTTTTCTTTAAAGAGATACCAACATAATTTTTACCCTTTCTAATAATAAAATCGGATGAATTAAAATCCTTCATGCCGTGTTTAGACATTTGGAACGCTTTAACATCATCGTCCCATGCCTGACCAGTTAGGTAAACCATATCAGCACTACCATATCCTGCTTCAATAATAGCATTGGCGGCCGATACTGCTTTACATAAGTTTGAATAATCACCTACAAGAGAATCAACTTGGCCTTGTTTGTATCCCTTAACTTTCTTTAATTGTCCTCTTACTAATTCAATAAGAGCATCCATTTCATCAGAATTTTCTATTTTATGGACTTTAGGGAATAAACATAATGCGGCTGTCATCAATTCATGTGGATCATCTCCGAGTGCGCCACGCCCACCTTGTGGACGACAGTTAACATAAACATACTTGTCCATTTCACTGTGATCGAATGCATAGTCCTTTTCTTTACGAGAACCAGGAACTTTATCCATTCTTAAAGTAAGTCCGTCTGTCTTGTCAATAATATCTCTAGCAAGACTAGCAAACTTTTCTCTATCTTTATCAGGCATCATTTGACTGATACCTAATTTAGCCCCACTTTGTTTATTGGGTCTAACATCTATTTCAATTTCGGTTTTAACAGTACTAATTGCATCATCAATATCAGATAAAACACCTAATACAAATGCATTGTCATTACCTGTATATTGAAGATTTTGTAAATCTTCTGGAATAAATGTTTTAAATCCGCGCATTACTAAGTCCTGTTAATTAAAGTAGTATTATACAACTATTTATAACATTTGTAAAGTGAATCTTACACTTCAATGCGACTTAAAACTGATTCATAACCTTTACCTGTCATGTCTGAATGAAATTTGATTGCATCTTGCATCTTATCAAAAACATATTCAGCCACTATTTCTTCTGTGTATTTTACTTTAGCAATTACTTTATAAGCAAACATCAGTAAGTCTCCGGAACACCAGCAATGAAATCTAGTCCTGATTTTCTAGTTCTAAATTCTTGCAACTTAGAATTCCACTGCATACTAAGTTTCATACCACCTAGATCCACATTCATATATTTACCTGTAACCATATTAACAACCTCACCTTTAACAACTTTTCCGTTGTCTTCGCATAAAACATCAATTGGCTTATAGTATCCTAACATTATATTTTCTCCCCTGGTTTAAATCCTCTGAATCCCTTAAACCTAGGAAACCTAAGACTGTAGTAATCAGCATCTTCTGCTTGACTAATTGTATCAGCTTTTACCTCTACCATCAAGCCTAAATATTTTTCAGGAAGTGACCAAATAGCATCGCGATCATCGTCACTGAGGCCAGAACCAACATTAACTTTAATGTGTTTACCATTGTCTGTACCTTCACAAATGAGTGCACCAAGCTTTCCAGCGTTTCTTCCTGTTCCTTCTTCAACATCTTTTAACTCCAATGTTACTTCAATAAAGGGCTTCAATTTCAACCATGCGTCTGATCTCTTTGTTTTGTATACACCATCAGCTGGTTTAACCATAACACCTTCGAACCCTTCAAGGGCTGCTTTGGCTATTTTCTCAGCAAATTGGCTAGAGTCCAGTTCATCGTCCATATCCAATACATCATAATTAACACTTTGAACAGCAAAATTCCAAAATAAATCTGCATCTCCACGGAATAATTTATCTAGTTTTTTCTTTCTTTGTGCTTGTGGTATATCACTACCACCTGCTTTAAATTCTTCAATGGTTAAAATATCAAAACAAGCAAAATATTCCTCCATTGATTCTTCTTTCCAACCATGTTTTGCATTTATTTTTTTCATAAGAAGTTGGAAATCTTTGCCCATTAACTCGCCATCGAGAACATATCCATTATAATACTCTTTACTCAATGCCTTATTAATATGCGGAACATTCTCTATTACACGACCAGAGCGAGTATATAAAGTACATTCGTTGTTTTCTATCATTGCCAGACATCTGACTCCGTCAAATTTATACTCGACAATATTAACACCTTGAATTTTATCTTCTTTACCAGCAATGTCTTTGGCCAACATACAGCCGAAAATGGGAATAAATCCCTTACCATAAACTTTATTAACTGTCTTTTCTGATATACCACATTTTAAATCTTTAAGTAAGATTCTACGGTACCAATAATTCCATTCATCTAATGATTCACATCTAGCAATCATGCCGGCGACAGCATCTTTAGCATTATTACCAGTTAATTCTCTTTTTGAGAAGTGATCACAACATGCCACAAAATCATGAATGGTTAATAGTGTATCACCAGTTTGTTGTACATCCCAGCCATCGACTTGATAATGAACCTCTGGCCAAGGCTCACCACCAACCTTTTCTGGAATTTGTTTAATACCAAAAGTAGTCATAGGATCAAGTGCAAGTTTCAAGCCAGTTTTAAATTCAACATTATGCCAATTTGACTTTACTATTTCTTCTTTCTCAAGCCGAGAACTAGTTGCTTCTAGTTTCTGAATAATTTTCCAAGGCTTCATTTATACTCCGTGGGTCATATGTTCATAAGAATCAGGACATGTGTTTACATTATCACCACAAGCACATGTATCGGCCTCAGAGACACTCGGTGCCCCTACCATAGACCTAACTTGATCCTCATTTAATGTTTGTTTGCCATCAACAATTGATTGTTTGGCTAATAGTTCATAATAATTCATAATTTACTCCTTTAAAATTAGTAGGGGACTTTTTCATTTCCCCTGTGTATATTCGGTCATAACCCCCACGCACTTTTAATTCCGTCTGCAGGTGACGCACAACCACTACTGAACCCAGACGTGATTGTATTTTGTAGGCATATTCTCACAAGAGTAAATATCGCCTTCCTTATAGTTGACTACCTTGACGCAGTCTCCAGTAGAATAGCTTGTTTGAACTTCAGGAATATTACCAATATAATTTAGTGTTAAACCAAATGCAATACCAGCAATTGTTCCGTATAAAAGACCTTTTAATTTATTCATAATATTCTCCTTAAATTCCTGTCCATCTGATTGATGATTCATTATAGTCAAAGATGTTACCCCTTGCAAAGTTAGTGGCAGGTTTGTTCCATCCAGCTGCCATCAACATATCACCAATTTCAAATGGTTTATTTGTTTTGTTATCAATGTATTTTGGGGGATTTTTGACAATGAAACCACAAACTGATTCACGACCTTCATCAGATCTTACCAACTTGATATAATTTCTACCTTCTTCCATGTGGTATTTAGTAGTTTCAATGGTATGTTCAAATTTACTGTGAAGTTGATTTTGCATAATCATAAGTAAATCTTGGATTTCTGTAATTAAGTCTTTCATAATGTGGTTCCTTATCATTTAATATAGGTATATTATAACACATATAGAGCAAAAGTAAACACGCTTAGTGAAAATAATTGCACTTTTTTATATTATTTTGTTATAAAGGTACGCTTTTATATAACATCATCAACAGGAAACAACTTATAGATCACTTCTGCACAAGCTTTGGCGATTTCAGCATGCTCTTTCTGTGTACCGTTACCGCTTCTTAGATCCATATAATGAATCCATGATCTGAGTGTACCATTAACATACATACGAGACTTAGTTAAACCCTCGGGTAAGACTGCCCTGGCCTGTTCCTTTGCTATACCAGCATCTAAAGCCCATTGATATGCATGCCTACATCTTTCAATAATAACTTCTTGATATGACTCCCAAATATAATGAATAGAATCTTCATGGGGAATATCAACAGAATTTTGCCTATTCTTAGTATCTTGTAATCGAGCTTCTCTAGTTACGAATGACAAATCCTCAGTTGGATCAGCATATCTTTGAGAAAACTCTTGAAAAGTAAATGAACGATGCCTTAGAATTTGTCGTGCAATATCTCTTGTAGTATCAATTTCAAGGCATAGAGATACCATTTCTAATGGACTCCAATGTTTGTGTTTGATTAGATATTTTACGAGCTTTTCTGATGTGGCTTCGTTGTTTTGGTTGCTAGGGTTTGATACTCTAGCACAGTATGCAACCAACTGGAGAAGGTCATTGTTTAACTCTGACCCCTCCGGCGGTTGACTATATGATATAAGTTTCACATTAAACATTGATTATTATTAGCCCTTTTTCACTAGTGTATAAATGCCCCAGAGTAATCCGGCCCAGGCAAGTAGTTTTGCAATGCCGCCAAATAAAATGACTGAACCACAAACTACAATTAAACTGATACCATCTAGTGATGTTCTTTCAAACACTCTTTCTGATACCCAGTCTTTTGCTTTTAATAACATATCCATATTTTTCTCCTATATTTTGAATTCAGCAAACGTGTCTTTGTTTTCTCGGTCTCCCCACGTTGCTATTGGTTTATCGGGAACAGAATCTGATACCAAATCCTGTTGCGCCGATTCTTCTACATCATATAATTTCATGCGGGAACGATCAATACCAACTACAAATCTCTTATATTTGGTAGGATCATTATACCTATTTTTCAATTGTTTTACCATTATCTGGCCTAATTCTTCTAGTTCCTCTGTTGAAATAAGAGCAAACATTAAATCAGCCGTGGCAGGCAAACCAAATGATTCCGACGTATCCTCAAGGCCGACATCAGTATTACTGAAACCAGACCTAGTGGTCTGTGTTGCCGACACAATCGGTACATTAAACTCTACAGCAAGGCCACGAAGTTCTTCAGCAATGGCTTTAATGTAGGTGTAACTATTTATACTTCCACCCATACCTTTCATACGCGAAGAGGCACAAATATTAAGGTAATCTATGTAAATTATGTCAGGTTTAAAGTTTTTCTTCATTTTCAGCTCATTTAGAAGAGCTCTAAAGTGTCCTGTATGCGCTGCACCAGTAGGATATTCCTTAATAATAAGTTTACCGATAGACGCTTTTGCAATATTAGCAATCTTGTCATTGAAAACATTCTCTGGTAATCTTTCAAGTTGCTCGATAGGCAAGTCCATTAAGTTAGCATCAATACGTTCAGCAATTCTTTCTTCTGCCATTTCCATAGTAATATATAAAACATTTTTACCTTGTTGCAGAATAGAAGCAGCACAATGACACATAAATAATGATTTACCTACACCAGTTCCTGCAAGAGCAATGTTTAGTGTTTTATTAGGCAAACCACCCTTTGTAATTTTATTAAAGTAATCTAAATCAAATGGTGTTCTGTGTTCTTTAGTGTTATAAAATTCAAAACGCTCTTCGGAATTATCAATATAATCATGTCCGATAGCTTGGTCAAATGATACACCCAGAGCATCTGATAGAATTTCTGGGATAGCACCATCTGTTTTTGAGCTGTCTTGACCATCAATGATTTGAATAGAATCCATGATAGCATTATATACTGCTCTATCACGACACCACTTCTCAGATTCCTTAACAAGATATTCAGTATCAACGTCTGACTTTACAGATATTTCACCAATCAGCTGATTTGCACTATTCAGAAGTTCCTCTGGCGCACTCAGCTTTCTTAGTTCAAGTTGCAATATTTTAGATGTGGGCAACTTGTTAGTCTGTTGAACAAACTGTACTATCATATCAAATACAGTTTTATGTGAACCTTCGAAATACTCTTTTTTGATGTAAGGTATTACCCTACGGCAATACTCCTCGTTATTGAGGAGATGATTCAGTATGTGCGTCGGTAGTTGATTTGATATTTCCAATTGTTGCCTCTTTATTTTCTAAGCTGTCTTGAATAAAATATTCCAAAACTGCGCCTAAATAATTATTAAAATCTTCATCACTTTGTAAAAACTCTAAGTCAAAATCTGCTGGATCCTGAATAGCATATGTAAACGATAATTTAGCTTCATCCGTGTCTAGTTCTTGTACAGATACCTTGCCATAAATAACAATGATGTTTCTGTATTTACCACTTGTAAGTTTAACACCATAAAATTCTGCAAAGTCACTATCGCCGTCGTTTTCTACAAGTTTAAAGTCTTTGTCCGTTATATTATAACCCATTTTATCCCTCTTGTAAAGTGCTTTCTAAATCAATTTCTAACATTGGTTTATGGCCGATAGAATAGTGAGCTTTTAGGAATTCTGCAAAGTTAGTATCTGCAAAGATTGGTTCCCAAAATTCAGCAGTAAGTGTTTCCTTTTCTCTTACCTTACCTTCCATCTGCTCACCTGTAGTTTGGTCAACTTTTGAATACCAACCCATTGAAGGTTTGGTAACATAACCACCTGCAAGAGCAACTTCAAGAAGGCCTGAGTATTTCTCAATACCACCTTCCCAGCTGACTGTTACTGGAATCTTAGATTTTTCTTTTACAAACCTAGATTTTTCTACATTAATAACAAAGTCATATCCTTTAACTTCTGTGCCTTTCTTATTCTGTCTACGGCCTAGAATCCAGATATTATCGGCAGAATAATAAATGCCTGTGCCACCTGATACGATTGCTTTAGGAAATAGACCCATTTCTTGGTACGTATGGTTAACAGCAAGTAAAGGGATATTCTTCATAGTTAAATAAGGAGTGACCATTCGGAATAGTCCCTTTAATGCTTTAGCTCTACTCATATCGGCAACTGATTTCTCATTCAAAGCATCTTCTAGTTCTTTCTTAGATGCAAGGTTACCAATAGAGTCAATGACTACAATAACTTTATCTTTGCGTTCGATGTTATCCAACTGACCAACTAGATCAAATTTTAGTTGTTCTACATCAGTAATAGGAGTGTGTAATACTCTAGATGTATCAATGCCAAATGATTCAAAATATGATTGGGGTGAACCAAACTCAGAATCATAGAAAAGCATAACAGCGTCTTTATGTTCTTTCATATAGGCACCAGCCATAAGTAAAGCAAAACTTGTTTTAAAGTGTTTACTAGGCCCAGCCAAAACTGTAAGTCCAGCAGTTAAACCACCATTAACATCACCTGATAAGGCAATATTAATCATAGGAACATCTGTCTTACACATATCTTTTTCTGTGAAGTAAATAGAATCTTCTAGAACATCTGTTCCTTTAATTTTACTATTCTTCTTTAATTTATCCATTACTGACATTATTTTCTTCTCCTCGGTGATTTACCACCACCATTCATTTGCATTTGTCTTTCTTGCTTTCTCCATCTGGAAATGGCCTCTGCTTTTTTACGTTTTCTTTTGGCAGTAGGCTTTTCATAAAATTCCTTCTCCCTTACTTTCTGTAGAGTTCCAGCTCTTTCTACAGCTTTCCTAAATTTTCTTAGAGCTATATCAAAAGGCATTTCCCTAGGCGGTCTCTTGTCCTTTTTATTTCTATTTGGCCTTGGCCTTAAATCTATACTTGGCATACTTTCTCCTAATTATTAGTATATTATATCACATTCCGTGTGAAATGTAAACCATTATTTTCTTTCATTTTCAGAAATAACTACTCGTTTTCTTAGATCACTTGTAGAAAACCTATGGTCTCTTTTATTGAAATAGAACTCAATGTCTCTTTGTCGGCATAAATCTTTGCCTGTAAATTCTAGATCACGATATTCTTCTCCCATAATCTTAACATCTATTTGATACATTCCAAGAATATCAAGAAGTTCCTTCTCTGTATTATATACTAAAATTTCATCAACATAGCTAATAGCAGCTAGTTGTGCCTGTCTTTCAACAATGTTTTGTACGGGTTGGTTCTTTTCAGGTCTATCAACTGATGGATCATTTTGTAAAGCACAAATAAGATAATCACACTGAGTCTTTGCTTCTCTTAACATAGCAACATGACCAGAATGAAGTAAATCAAATGTGCTACAGGTAATACCCACTCTATTAGACATTATCTAGCTTCTCCTGATATTCTTCAAGCGACTTGGCAAGAAAGAGTTCTTTCAGGTCTTTGATAATATCGAGCCCTTGTTTTGAGGTTAAATATTCTGCTTCGGCTAAGATGTTATCATATTTACCATCAATTCCACCTGAAGCAGTTTTCCATGCAAACCTAAAACCAAATTGATTTTCAAATTCTTTATGCAATGAGTTTTCTAATTCGGTAGATGTGTCCTCATTCTCGGTAATTAAATACCTAATAACAACATCTTTTTCTCTACATAAATCATTACTGTCAATATAGCGTCTGACTCCATGTCTGCCCTTAGGTGCACGAATACCACCAGTTCTACCTATAACATCCTTTGCTTTACCATTATATCCAATAGCTTCGTGGACAATATTGTCCCCAATATCTTCAATATCTTTTGTTAAAGCAGTCTGATAGCATCCTGGGATTTTACCACCGACGCCATGTTGCTTTACAAATTCCTTCCAAGTGGAACTGTTGGTACTTGGTATCCAAGAAATAGGGTACCATTCGCTTTTACTTTTAATCAATTCATTCATAATAAACTCCAATTTTCAAATATAATATATTATAACACAATCTAACTGTATTGTAAACCGGTTTCTGCAAGTTTTTTACGGTTATTCATGTGATGTTCTTCTGTTAAATCCTTAGAGTCTCCATAGTATGGGACTGCATGGAACTCGTCAATCATTTGCTGATTAACACTTACTGCATTATCTCCAATAAAAAGTTCACCTAGGATTCTCCCAAACTTACCTTTATCATGTGATACCAGTTTAACATCTTGACCTTCTAGTTTTTCTACTAAGTGAGCTTTACTCGCCTTACCATAAAACTTTTCTTCTAGGTCTCTAGTTCGTGATTCAGGTGTGTCAATACCCATCATTCTCACTCTTTGTTTTTTATAAATCATACCAAAGCCTAAATCAACGTCAACATCAATAGTGTCTCCGTCTACAACTCTGGTAACCTCTACTTTATAAGTATACATTTTTTCTCCTATAATACTGCTTTAATAAATAGCATATCAACAATAACAGCAGGGTTGCCATCTACATCAACTGGCATAGACTTGGACCAATCCAAAAATACTCTATCGCCTTTCTGTATATGCTTAGCTTCTGGGCCAGTTGCTAAAACTAAACCAGGCTTAGCAGCCTTACTTGTTTCTCCTGTTAAAATAATACCACCAGCAGTTGTTTCTTCTTTTGATGTCTCTGCAATTAAGACATTCGTACCAATCATCTTCATAAAAGTTCCTATTTGTAAAAAATATGTTCGTCTATAGTTGTAACATATTCAAGTTCATCTGCCCAATAAGGCAGTATATAATCGGCATGATACCATAAAGCACCTTCCGTAATGTCAGGATAAGTACTTGTTAAAACCATTTCGGCAATAATAAGTGATTTAGCCCATGTTTTTGAGTCCACAGGTTCATCTGATAACCCATCACAGTACCAACTAAATTGACATTTATTCCTGATAGGAACTTCATTGCCCTTCCAATTAATTTTCGTGTAGCCTTGATACACTACATCACAGATAGTATCTGGAAATTGTGTATCCATAACTCTATTTATAACTACATGAGATACTGCAAGTTTTCCTGCAAAGGATTGATTTGCTGCTTCAAAATAAATGTTTTTGGCCAGGCAGACTTTATCTTGATCTGCTGGTAAGGGGATATAGTGTCCGTGGAATGAATAAAATTCTTCGTCTCCTGTATCAGCTGCTACTGTTGCTACTAATACAAACCAAAAGAATAAAATTGCTTGTAGTGTTAAGATTAAATATTTCATATCTGACTCCTAATATAATCTCTTAAATCTTTCTCAGCAGACCAGCCGAGAGCTTTTAATTTGTCTGTTTTTAATTCACCATCCATTCTGTTACCAGGCTTTTCAGGTTTCATTTCTGGTTCACAACCTAGCATATCAACTAGGTCCAGAATGGAATATTTATAATCATTACCAATTCCATAACCATCTCCGTTACCTCTAAAGCCTGCAAGCATTAAGCCAGAGACAATATCATCAACGTGAGTGAAATTTCTTAATTGAGTTCCAGGCGAAGTGACTGGAAGTGGATCGTCTGAAAACATAGCTTTATCTATGAATTTCTGAACCACTGTAGCATATTTACCAGTACCTTTCTCACCCTTACCATAAACATTATAAAAATACACAATACTATACTCAAGTCCATACCATTCAGCAAAGTTTTTAAGTAGTTCGGTATTTTGAGCTTTAGTAAAAGCATAAGGACTCTGTGCACTACCAACTTCACCTACTGCAAATTTAGTAGATGAGCCAGAGTAAATAAATTTAGCATTCTTTTCTTTTGCAAATTTGAGCATTAGTGGAAATGTTGTTAAATTATAATCCATAACTATATCGAGATCTTCAAATGATTGCTCTACTCTAGCATATTCTCCTAAATGGAAAATATAATCAAATTCTTTCTCTGCCATATTAGATTGTCTAATGAATTTACAATCTTGAATCCAATAATCAACTGCAGGATGTCTTGGATTATCACTACTATTAAAGTGATTATCAACCGAAGTTACTTTATGGCCAAGATCAGCCAAAGTATGAACTAAATGAGAACCAACTAAGCCCTCTCCTCCTGTTACTAAAATATTACTCATTAATTATCTCCAAATACATCTCTTGTATACACTTTATCTTTAACATCATTTAAGCATTTCTCCATTCTATTAGTTACAATCACATCACTTAACTTCTTAAACTTATTTAGATCACTTTCAACCACACAGTTCATAAATTCGCCGTCAAAACCAAATTCCGGCTCGTGAATAATTACTTTACAATGTGGAGTTAGACGCTCGATAATACCTTGAATTGCTGAACTTCTAAAGTTATCTGATCCACTTTTCATAATCAATCTATGAATACCTACAATTTTAGGATTATTATGTAGTATTTGATTTGCAATATGATCCATTCTTATATCATTTGAATACACCACAGAACTAATAAGTCTATTAGGTATTCTGTTTTCTTTATAATTAGCTAGTAGCTGTTTAGTATCTTTAGGGAAACAATAGCCACCATAACCAAAACTAGGATTACAATAGTGTTTACCAATCCTTGAATCACCAACAACACCTTCAATAATTTGTTTTGTATCTAGTTTATGAAATTCAGCAAAGGTATCTAGTTCATTAAAAAATGCCACACGCATAGCAAGGTAGCCGTTAGCAAATAATTTAACTGATTCTGCTTCTCTATTGCCACAATAGGTAACTGGTGGCATTGGAAAGTTTTGAATGATGGAATCATACATTAATTCTACCCAATCAACTCCTGCCTGGTCTTGATTACCTACTACAATTCTTTCAGGTCGTAAGCAATCCCTAAGTGCACTACCTTCTCTTAAAAATTCTGGAGAGAAAAACACTCTGTCATTATTAAGTGAATCTACAAAGCCGATTGGAATAGTTGATTTAATCACGATATTAGTTTCTGATTTGTCCCAATCCACGTGGTTCCACATTGCCTCAGCAATGCAATCCTCGACAGTTTTAGTATTAAAATAATTAGTTTCTGTACAGTAATCTGTAGGAGTAGCAATAATAACCCAGTCAGGATTAGCATATGCCTTTCTCTTATCAGTAGTTGCAACTAGATTGAGTTTATCCTTTTCAAATGAATCAATAATATTAGCATCAATAAGAGGTGAAATTCTGTTATTAATTTTTTCTACTCTATCTCCGTCAATATCTAAAATTGTAACTTCATTGTGTTTGGCCAGCATGGTAGCGTTGGCTAAACCAACATAACCTGAACCTACTACAGTAATTTTTTTCATAATAATTCCTTAAAAAGTATTCTTGTAAACATATTCCAGGGCTCTCTCTGCCTCTGTATCTAAATTTCTTTTTTCATACCAGTTGCCAGTTTCTAGGTCTAGTTCACGACACAGGTATGCAATTTCTTTTGCATTAATTGGATATTTAGCCTGTATAGCATTACCAGCCAAAGCAACCATGATCTGATACATCTTGTGGTACCAACCAGTACCAGATATTGTTTTATATTCTTTTTCTAGCTTTCTAGGGAAGAATGGGCAATCTCTGTAACCAGTCCACTTAACACTAGTATTATTTAGATTATTTTTTAAGTGGGACATCATAGCTTCTTGCATTTTCTTTGGAAGTTTATCAAACATCGTGTTACCACTTGGTTCTACATATTCCCATTTATTCATTAATTCAATAGGGTCAACTCTAGGTCCTTCATTTGTAAATATAAAATTATTAGCATCTTTATATTTGCCTGGGATATAATACATACGAGATAAATCTTTTGTCTGAATATCTCCAACTTCACCCAACTCTTTATTTATAGCAAACCAGAAGTGTTTAATTTTATCTTTACTAATTGATTTGGTAAGAGGAAATACAAGTCGGAATTTGGGTTGTTCATCAGTTGATGATGCTGTAGAGTAGCACACATAATAATAGTCGCTGACTTTATAATCACTAATATCACCTTGATAATCGTCTACATCTACAGCACACCAGCCTCCCCAAGCAGTAACATTGTCGTTCTTTCGTGTTGTACCTGGTAGGTAAACAGCGGGCGACATTAGTTCTGCATCCTTCTTGCCTTTCCTTGGTTTCTTAGCCAGATTGTAAAGCACTTGTTCGAAATGCTCGAAATCCGGCAAACTAATTTGTTTGTCGGTCTTAGTGTCAAATAATGACTCGAAAAGAGTACCTTTAATCATAATATAAGTATTATATCACATATTGTCGGGATTGTAAACCCCTAAGTTAAAAAAAATCTGATAAATTATTTCCATTTAAATCTATCTTCTGGCCGATCGGCATATGAGTATATCGTTTCCATATACGAGATGGTTGTATCTTTACTCTGCCATATTGTTCTGTAATTTTAAAAGCACCTGGCCAATATTTCTGTAATCCTAATGAGCGTTTCATTCTCCACTCATTAGAGTTATCATTTCCACCTGAATTGGTACTTGTAGTTTCCTTTCCTATACAGAATCTATTTAAGAGTAACGTGCAGTATTTTTGTTCTAAAACTTGTAAGCTATAGTCAGTATCTTCTACAACATCAGGTCTCCAATTAGCAAGTACTTGATTGTTTACTAATACACAGCTATAAACTTGTTTATTTACATCTACCTCATTGTCTCTAGCAAAGGCAAAACCAACATGACATAATCCTAGAATACCTATATTATCATATTCTCTTACATAAGTCTCTGACGCAGAGAGAATATTTTTAGCACTATATTTGACATTTTTATTATTAACTCTAATTCTAAAGTCTTTAATATTATCATCCATCTGCCAATGATATTCCCAATCGTTTTGAGCACTATGAATTTTGCAATAGTTTCTAACATAATCAACCCCTTGGTTATCCATAGGAAGTTTAATCAATTGTTCTCTTGTAAAAACTTCTCTATAGCTGGTGTAATCCTGAGGTTCAACTACTATAAAGTACTTTAAACCAGCATCTTCTAGGGCTTGTGCAGTTGACTTTTTAGGTCTAGCTTTAGATGGAATGTAAATTGGATATTGAACCATATTATACGAATCAATATCGGCCAGTAACTTTTTTGCATTTTTCTCTAAAACTTCATGGGTCATTCTACAATCTCATCTACACTATCATCAATAGAATCTTCAGGCATATAACGCAATAGACTATTTGCTTTCTTATCCAGCGGTGGATACCAAATTGCTTTAGTCTTTACAGTCATATTTAATTGCTCGATGACTTTGGCAAACTCCATAAGATCTTCTTGGTTTCTAAATCTGACCTTTAATACCTTCCAAGCCTCAGCTTCTGGTTGATCGAATTCAGGCATACCATCCCAATCATAGGGTGTTGCTTCATCTTCTTGACCTGTCATTACAAACAGATTTTCGGGTTGATAGTTTAGAGTTTTATTATTCCTCATTTGCTTCCTCCATTTCATTTATTACATTATCTTCGGGTTTGATTCTTACGAGTTTTAACCCATAGTTATCTGGCCCTTTAGGTATATTTAGTCCTTCTTTCAGCGTAGGTTTAATGCCTTTCTGAAATACTCTATAGTCAACATGATGGTGATACCTACCCCATTTCTGTGTAATGTGAACTACATCCGGATGTTGATCCTTAAGTGATTGAGCAAATACAAGTCGGTTATCATAATTTTCTCCACCTGCATCTTGAGTACTTCCACCCATTTTATCGACACCATAGACTTCAGCAGTATTACCACCTTTCATAGTCATAGTTGCAACTTTACCACATAAGAAAGCATTATACAAGAATGTATGATAACCTGCTTTCATCACTTTAAGTGATAAATCAGTATCCTCATTATACCTACCACGCCATGAGAGCTCGGGGTATATGTCATTAGATAAACAAATACAACTATAAACTCTAGTGTTATGATAATAAGGAGGTCGTTTGGTAGTAGCTGGTGCAAAGAATGCATAGTTCATACCGAACATTTTAACATCTTCATATCTATCAGCAAAGTCTTCACATACTCTAAAACCTGTAGCATCAGTAATTTTTACTTTTTTGTTTTGATGTAAACGATAGAAGTGTAAGATGTTATCATCTAAAATCCAGTGACGTTTATCACCATTGCTTTTAGAATGTTCCCATACAAAGTTACGAACAGGAATAGAACCACCTAAATGTCCAGTCACTTCACAGCGGTGAGCCCATTTTGGATTATCTCTAAAGCCCTCGGGTAATACAAGAATATTTTTAGGATCAATTACAGCACTATAAGCTGGGTATTCTGATTCTTCAATAACAATTGTATAAGGACAGTTCATTGCCTCAAGAGTTTTAACAGTGAGACGAGAATCTGCACGGCCTTTAGAAATTATATAAATTGGATATTTGGGTTGCATTATTCCTCCTTGATGAAGATTCCATCAACCATTTTGCCTTTACGATCCTTAATATCATTATAGGCAACATTTAAACAGCTCTCCAATGTTAAGTTATTACGTTTAGCGATGTTAATTAAAATCACTAAACAATCACCAATATCATCAGAAATATCTTGTTGCTTACAAACATTATCAGATAATTCTCCAACCTCTTGAATGAGCTTTAATACTTGATCTTTATCAGTAGCACCATCAATCAGGTTACGATCAATGTGCCACTGTTCTGTTTTTTCAATTACTTCTTGTAAGTTCATTAAGTGATAATCCCTTGCTCTGGCACAATAATGCCTGATTCGACAACACCTAGCTGTGTTTTAATTTGTGCAGCTAGCTCTTCAACTGGTTCTGTAACAAACATTACATGAGTGTCTTTAACTGTAACTCCAGTATCAGAACCAGTAGTATAAGGCATGAATGGCATAAATGCAATTTTACCTTCTCCTCCTGGGATTAATACAAATGCATTAGTTAATGTATAAGATGATTCTTGTTCAGTTAATTCGCAAATGATTTCTTCACCTGAGATGAGTCTGATTAGTTTTAGGTTCATAGTTTTCTCCATTTAATTAGTATATTATAACATATTTAGACTTGTTTGTAAACCCTTTTATGCAAAAAAGTCTTCCAATGATTGGACTTCTTCTGAATTCCAACCGACTGCTTTGAATATAGGATCTACGGGGTCAAGAAAAGTTTTCTGAAATTGGAGTTCATAATCAATGTATTTGTCTAAAGCAAACTCCTTAGGCAAATATTGGTTAAAGCCAATAACATTTTCTTTAATTGAGTTAGGAATTTTGAGATATACAAATTTAATTTTCTCGCCATTCTTAATAGGTTCATACCGTTTGGTTAAGGAATGTTCTTTCAGCAATCTATTGTGCAGCAGAGCAGCACGAACATGGATTGGAGTACCTTTACGATATGTTAAAGTTTTATCTGCATAATCCGTGACATTAGACACACCACGAGGAAATGCAACTTCATGTGCAGGAAGAGTAAAGAAATAGTTTTTAAACTGTTCTACAGCCTGTTGAGTTTCTTTTTCACTGCCGCGGATAATAACTTTGAATAATTCCTTGAGTGCATCACGACATGGTGCAGGAGTAGAAGATTTGATAGCCTCAATACCCATGATTTTGAGTTTAGGTTCCTTGTATCGGACACCCTCGTTATCATGCACATTTAGAATATATCTTTTCTTTGCAGTCCAGATGCCTTTATCTGCAATGGCCTCACGTTTCATAACCATTCTGTTTTCAATGCCACCCATAAGCTGGTAAAGATCATTGTATGATTTGGCAAGTACCGGTTCTAGTTTTTCTGAAGCAACAGTATCCAAGAAGTCAATAGGATTCTTAGGATTGAATTTTTTAACAAGGTCGCCAAGATTAACATAGAGTGAATCTGTATCAATAGCAATGATGTAATCCTTGTCAGTACCCATCATATTGTTGAGGTACTTATTAAGTGCAACTTCTGCCCAACGAATTGTCAGCTGACCTGATAGTGTAATGGCCTCTGCAATTCTCTGGTCAAAGAATCTGAAATATTTATTACCAAGAGCACCATACAAACTGTTAAGTAGAATCTTGATGGCCATCTGTTGGTTTTCTGCAACTTGAATTCTGCGTTCAATGTCATAGATATTTTGTTTATTAGCAGGGTCAGCAGTTTGTAGTTCTTTTTCTGCATCAAGCATGGCCTTTTTAATAACCACACGTTCACTGTACATATTATCTACAAGAGTAGGAAATACACCTTTCTTGTCTACATTAAACAACTGGCCGTTGCCGCCTGTGGCCTTGCCTTGATTATCGAATGTATATCCGTCTAGTATTTTATCAACATTAATGCCCACAACTTCGCCGTCAGCAATTGTTTCTGTAGACATATTGTATTGCATAATCAATGATGGATATAGTGAGTTAAGGTCAAATGACACTACGTAATCGGATAAGCCTACGTGCGGAGTTTTTACATAACCACCTGGGTAGTCAGACTTGAATTTATCTGTATAAAAGGGGATGGCAACTTTTTGAGTCCATAAGTGACGATAGATGATTGATTCCCAGATGCCTGTCACGCCGAAAGTATCTGAATAATTAACGCCACCCTTGTATGCCATAGTCATCATAAGAGTAATGAGGCCCATCTTGTCCTCTAGGCGTTCTACCAACTCAACGTCTTTGATATTATAGTCAATAAACTTTTGGTGATCTTGTTGGTAGAGTGTATGGAGATTACCATATTCCTCATAAGACAATTTCTTCTCGCCGAGGATTACACTAGAAATATGATTAAGTGAATATGATTCTTGAGCCGTGTAAGTATATTTTTGGAATAGTTCCATATAGTCAGCAGTGTTAATGCCTTTGAGTTCGAATGCCTCTTGAACACGGTTCATTTGACGAACATTCTGGCGTTCTACCATACCCCAAGGACTGAGGCGTTTAGTGGGTTCTTCGCCGAGTAGTTTTACACAACGATTAACAATATATGGAATATCAAAGAAACGCACATTCCAGCCTGTAACCACATCAGGAGTATGTGATGGGGTTGACCAATGAGCAATGAATGCATGCATTAGTTGTAATTCTGAATCACACTTCTGATATACAACTCGGTTGGTAGTCATATATGATTTTTCTACATCATAATCATCAAGACCCCATACGTAGTAAGTATTGTCAATATTGTTTTTCATACAGATTGATATAATAGGATAATCTGCAGCGCCTGGTTCAGGGAATCCTTCATCTGAAGCAACCTCAATATCAATTGAAGTTACATTAATTTGGCTACGATTGAATTCAATGTCGCCTGGAAATTCATCATTAATAAAGGCAGGAATATATCGGTCATTACCAAAGATTTGGCGTCCTGCCGTGTCTTTGTTTGTGGCAATCCATTCTTTAGCATCGCGCATAGAGTCCATCATAACTGGAGCACACTTGATACCATCAATAGATTTCCAAGTGCCTTTGGGTGTAGCTACAAAAAGAGTGGGTTGATATTTGATTCGTTTCTGGATTTTCTGGCCATCTTCATAGCCACGGTAAAGTAAGTTGTTACCATACCGAGATACATTAGTATAAAATTTTGTCATAGATATTAGTCACCTTCATAATATGTATATTATATCACAAATAACAATAAATGTAAACACTTTTATGTACGAAAAAGTGTATTTTTTTGGCAGTTTTTTGTACGTAAAAGTGGGGCAATTTCTTACCCCCGCATGATTTTCAAATAGAGACCTAAAAATGAGAAGCTTGTAAATATATTACTAATGGTGCTAATCCGAGGATTACGGTACCAGTTAGTGTTAATACAAGAATTCCATTTAGGGTCTCTGCTATATCTTCATATTTGTCCATAAAATGTACTATATGTTTCATAACATTTGCTCCAGTAAAAAAGTTAATTACTTATCTACTGAGTTTCGCTGCTCACCGGAATCTATTCTTGAATAAATTCCTTCTTCTTTGATGCCCCAGCAGACCCTATTTCGATCTTCCTAGGACGCCTCTCTTCGGGAACCTCAACTCTGGCATAAACCACGAGTATACCGTTCTCTAAATCGGCACCGTCAATTACAACAAATTCAGAGAGTCGGAAGCTCTTCTCAAACTTGCGGGACGAGATACCCTTGAATGCGTATTCCCTTTTTTCATCAGATTCTACTCTGCCCTTCACCTTTAAAATACCATCCTTGACTTCAAGACTAATATCTTTTTCTGTGAACCCAGCCACTGCTAATTCAATGTGGAATTTCTCCTCATCAATTTTTACAATGTTATGGGGTGGGTAATTATCGTTTCCTGATCTAGCAGAATTGTGAATTCCTTCTAGTTCATCAAACAAACTTTCGAAGCCTACGAACAAAGAACGCGGCACATTTAAAGTACTTCTAACCATTGTTTCCTCCTATTAATTAAGCAAGGTTATTTACTAACGAGACCCGAACCATTCGGCATCTCGGTTTTATTTATACACTTTTTCTCATAGATTGTGATAAAATGTAAAAATAATTTTAATATCCACAGTGTTTTTCTGATGCAGCGGCCGCAGGATAATTAACTAAACCTAAAGTATCAGGTACGTAATTAACGCCGTCGTGCTCGGCAAACAGTGTTGGAAATTCTAGGTAAGGTATTTCTAAATCTTCGTGGAGTTTACCAGCAGTTTCATACTCTTCGTATTTGTCTCCTGCATCCTCCATCCAATCTAGGTAACCTCTACCGTGATTCATATCATTTGCAATTTGTACAATACCACCAACTCGTTGATCATAAACATAAGTTGGATATACTTCATGCAAGGTTTTCATTGTCAGATTACCTTGTGCAAATTCATGTTTTAGATCGAAGTAATTCATTACATCTTCTCCGACTAAAATATCTTCTTTAAATCTTGTAAGGCCCGCAGCCTTCTTTGAATACCAAATAACTCTACAGTGTGTTTCCCACTTATTAATATACTTAAATTCATAAGTAATTAATCTTTTATGGGCTTCAGATAGTGCTCTTAAATAAGGACTTCCCTTTTCAAAGTATTCCCCTCTCATTGCTCTATCCCACCATTCCCATGGTCTGTTAAAGCATCTATATCCCAAACCTTGAATACATTCAGCATTGTAAATATCTTCAGCAAATTGAGCTGCAGAATAGATATTTTCAGACTCGGATAATGGACCGTATCCCTCATTTGGAACAATGCCATATTGGTAATCTAGTACTACAACATCCGGCGGAGTTTCATCATCAAGACCATATACTGTTGGATTAGCAATCATCTTATGAACATGAATACCGTGTGGGGTAATCATATCATCACCATCAACTTGAATACAATAATCATCATCTGATGCAAGGAAAGCATCTAGTACGGCGTTTTTACCTTTTGAAGGTCCACCGTTACTTTCTGATGTATTATATTCAATACCTTCAGATTCAAGCCATGCAATTGCTTCGGCCTGGAAATCTTCGTCTCTAGTATTAATTACATAGTAAACATCATCTTTAGTAATTTGCTGACTATATGTTCCATCCCACATTCTAGCATGGCGCTTAACTTGAGCAATGCCTCTGGTAATCAGAATATAATATCGAAGTTTATTCATTTAATTAACCTATCGGCTTGATTGGCCAAATAACGCTATTGGGAAAGGTTTCTTGATCTGTAATATCTCTAAGTGCTTGTCTATAATTAATTATTTCTGTACTAGGTGATCTATCAGATACCGCTTCCATATCGGTTATTGCTAGTTGCATATCTCGTCTGTGCCTGATATTTCTTGCTTTTTCTTCAGCAGTATAAGCAACTTTTACATAGGTCTTATATTTGGTTGTTTCGTCTTCGGTCCAAGCTTCTTCAAGTCGTTCATAAAGTGCATTAAACTCTGGAGCATCTTCTACTTGGATATTTTTAATAGTTCCACTAGATTCAGCTAATACAAAAGGGTCAACTGCAACAAAATTTTGCCAAAAGATTGCTGCGTTTTCAGCCATGTCTTCAGCAACTTCGTGTACTTGAGCTTCTGTAAAGTTTTCTGGAAGACTAGCCATTGTATACCAATTAGGTAGAGATTCGTCACTATGAATGTATTCTAAGTTTATTGATAATCCAAGTGGATCAAGTCTTCTTATATTATAAGTTATTGCCATTATTAATTTTCTCCTAAGTAAATTCTACGTATACGTAATAAGGTGTCACGGTAGCATTGGCTTTTATTAACGACGCTACGTTTGCGGCATTGACCGCGGCCGTGGTGTTAACACCCGCAAATCCAAATCTATAACCATATACTGTAGGGCTCGTATTTGGTAGCGCAGTAAAATTAACAGCATCTGTTCTATTAATTGTAATACCACTGGTTAAGTCTGCTCTATATGGAGGAGAACTTTGATGATCATAAAATGTGGCCGAAGTCCAACCACCATTGGTCGAGCTGCTGCCGCCATAAAAACCTATTGTAAGATAATCATAGTACCCGTCATTCATTACGATACATGAAAGAGTCCTACTACCGGATGCAAGTGCACTATTTCGAGTTGATGTTCCGAAAGCAGTACCAGACTGCCCACTCTCGGACATAAAATAAAAGTATCCGTTAGTTTTGGAATAACCATATCTGAGATAGCTATCATTATTAGGTCGAACGGCAAGTCGAGTTGTTTTTATACTAGTGCCATAAAAATCAGCAAAATCAACTGCAGTACCAACTGCGTTTCCATAACTCGGTTGATTTACAGGATCGGCTGCCATGTAGTCATCTATTTCTACAGGCGGATAAGAATATCCACCAAATTCGTTTGAAATGTCAAACATGGACATTGTGCCTGATGATTGTAGTGCCATATATAAATTCTCCTATTCTCTTATAATATATTTATAAGGCTTTATTCCTTATTTGAATTACCTATATTATATTTTGGGCATAATTCCCATTGTGTCTTTTCTTTAAATGGAATAACTTTAATCTGTCTTAAAGGTGCACATGGAGTTGAGACTTTAGTATTAATAATACTTACTAATCCCCAATCTGCTAGTAATGTAGCAATTGTGTTCCTACGTTCTAAGTCGTTTTCGATTAAATTACTTGGTTTACCATCTAACAGAAATAGCTCTTTAAAATGCACAATGAAATACCTGCCTTGTTTATGCAGAATATGACATGATTGGAATAGCTTTTGATCTTTCCTAGAGGCAACACCAATTCGTGTTAATGTTTCTCTAATTTTTAAAAAATCATCTGGTTCGTTGAGGGAGACTTCAAGCATTTCTGCTGGAGTCCAATTTTTGACTTCTTTATTTTCGTTTTCCACCTTTATAAATCCTATTTTTCAATTCGTTAATTTTTTCATCATTTAATAATTTTAATACGGACTTAGCCTTTTCATTACTATATCCATAATATTCTTTGATGAGATCCAAATCAGAAACTTCCGATGGCTTCATCCATTTGGACCATCTTTTCTGTTTCCTGATTATATTTATAAAAAAATCATACTGAAGGCGGCTGTCTATAGTATGATGTATATTCATCTCATTAGCAAATAGTACCGTATCATTGTGATAGGATAATGAACGATTTATAATAAAAGCATTGTAATTCTTTTCGGCAATATCATCAACCATGATGCCTTTCTTGCCGTATGTTATATCGTTTACATAATCAAATGGGGACATGGGTTACCTCAATATCACATTTATGCAGGAAATCAACTCCTGCTGTTGAACGCATGTGGTCGTTTGCATAATAAACTTTACTTATACCCGATTGATATATCAGTTTAGCACAATCAATGCAAGGAGCATAGGTTGTATAAATGTCAGCACCTTCACATGATTCTGCTGATCGGGCCACTTTAGCAATAGCATTTGTTTCTGCATGCAAGACTTCTGGTTTAGTAACATTATCAACTTCGCATGTGTTATCCCAGCCCGCTGGCATTCCATTATATCCAACAGATATAATTCTGTTATCTTTTACGATAGCAGCGCCGACTTGAGCACGTTGTGCATGGGATAACTTGCCAAAAATATTAGCAGTTTCCATGAATGCACGTTTCCACTTATTTACCATTGATGTATCACTCCTGCTATAATAAAGAAACAAGTTAGAAAATTTACTAGGACAATCACACTTCGCATTAAAGCAATTACATCTGCTTCATGGTCAGTGGTACCAGACTTTTCGCCTAGGGATTTTGCCCACAATTTCCAATACTTATTTCTTTTCATCTTCTAGTTCTTTTATCTTATCTTGCAACTCTACAATTCTGGCATATGCCTTATAGAGTTGTTCATTTAAATCAGCAATTGTCTTTTCTACTGCGTCTGTATGTTTATGCATTAATTAAACTCCACTGCTGCCATGATTTCTGTACAACATGCAACCATATTTAATTCGTGGTCAGCAACAAAACTATTCTTGTACTGATAATCAGCAAGAATAAGCACTAGCTGTGGAATAGATTGTGGTTTAACATAGTCGGACATATTATCATAAATTTTACGAAACAATGAAGCCGGTTCTTGATCAATGTTATCCGTTACCCATTGTCGCATCTTTTTAAAGTTCTTGTCCTTCATAGCAGACATTAGGTTACCCATAGAGACTTCTGATAGTGATACAAGAATGCCTGTGTCGATTTTACCCGATACCGAGTATCGTTGCAATTCATTTAAAACACGACGCCAATCTGGCATATGCTTCATGATTAATTCAGCGATTACTGGTTCATCATACTCTATATTTTCATTAGATAAAATATTACCCACACGCTTCATGAATGAACCACATAGGTCTGGCATGTCTTTCTTAGCAATATTAAATTCAACTACTGAACAACGAGAGTGTAGTGGTTCAATGATTCTGTTTTTAAAGTTACAGGTCATTATGAATCTACAGTTGTTACTGAACTCTTCAATGAATCCACGTAAAGCAGGTTGAGTTGACTGTGGGTTTAGATAATCTGCCTCATCAAGTATTACAACTTTATAACCACCTTGCAAGGATACTGTTGATGCGAAATGTTTAATTTTATTACGCAGTGTATCAATGTTACCCTCTTCTGATCCGTTAATCAGTAGATAATCAAGTCCTAGCTGGTTACATAACGCCTTAGCAACAGTTGTTTTACCAACGCCAGCTGTTCCAGTAAACAATAAATTAGGTATTTCACCTGTATTTACAATTGTCTGAAATGTAGACTTTAATGGCTTTGGTAAGATAGTATCTGCAACTGTTTGGGGCCGATATTTTTCGACCCATAAAAATTCTTCCATTATGCTACCTCCCAACCTGTAACAGTTTCAACTCGAAAAGAACGCCATGCAGTCTTATCAAGACACCATACGGCAACATGATCAGATTCAGGACTGATTTTTTCTACTGTAGCAGCAATACCTGCTTCTTTTAGTATTTCGGGTTTGAGTGTGGACTCCATTCTGCGGACTTCGCCGGAGCCGATTTTGGTAAAGGTAACATATACGATACCTTCTTGTAGTGCCTTAATAAGGCTTTGTAATTCACTTTTTTGCATAATAATTCCTGTAATAATAAATGTGACTAGGGGGCCTTTTCATACTGGCCTGTTTGTGGGGGTTCTGGTCGGCGAAACCTTGACCCCCTAGTCGTCCCCAACTCTAGCCTTCTTCTTGAACGGAAGGCTCTTCTGCAACTGGGACTGTACCTTCAGGCTGTTCGCCATCTTTAGGTGCAGCTGCGTTTAAGAAAGCTACAATTCTGTTTCTCAAACCTCCAATTGCTTCGAGTTCTTGGCCTTCAAAACCACCTCTACGCGATACAATATCAATGACTTGTACCATAGTAGCGATATCTTGTAGACCAAGTTGGACAGGCTCACCCACTGGGGCTTCCTGTGTTGCGTTTACATCTTCTGACATAATATTCTCCATTAGCTAATTAATATATTATTTATACACCAAACGTTGAACTTTTTTCCAAAGCAATAAAGTAACTTACCGGTTTAGTTTTGTTCACCCACTTTGAAATGAGTTTTGATGAAATTTGTACTTCATAGTCGCCATCAATGATTTTCAGATTTGAAATGTTCATGATGAAACTAAAAGTTTGCCCAGTCGTATTTTCTCCGAGAGCTAGGTCAAATGTATTTGCACTAGCATCTTTAGGATCGAACACTTTAATAGAAATCCCTTCGTCGTTTCCAACGAAAGCAAGATCCAAGTGACCAAGCACTGACGCTGCCTTTTTAGCCTTCAGAAGTTTTTCTTCGGTTAGTTCAACAGTAACCTCGGCGTTTGGCATTGTGATGTCCCTTTCAGGAGCGGTTAAGATACTAGGTTCAGCAAGGTAATAATTTACCCCTGTTCCAGTACCACTTACTTTCACAGATTTCTCTGTAAAATTTAGAGTTGGATTATCAATCAGACTGAGTACACTTAAGAACTCATTAAGGTCATAAATACCTAGGTCTGATGGAAAGTCCTCGACAACCGAAGCTGTTGCAAGAATATTCTTGGCCTCGGAAATAGTTTTAATTTCTTGACCTGGTTTCAAAACAATGTTCGGATTAATCGAGGCAAAGTTTTGTAATAGGGCAAGTGTTTCTTCACTTAGTTGCATAATGCGTTTCTCCATTTTTTTAATATGTATATTATATCATAAAAAGCAGTGTTTGTAAACCACTTTTTGTAATCATTCACCATTAGTTCTATCATGCTCATAGAGCGCAAGTAGTCCATAATGTAAAACCTTCATCAGGTCTTTGCGCCACTCTGCTGGAGTATCGCCCTTCTTCCCATAACGAGCATTATACTTATCAACGTTGCCGAGAAAGAATCCCAGCCCGTGACCTCTATCAATAATGACCTCACTTGATTGGAGTCCACCTTGACCATAATGTGCATTATAGGTTGAATCTATGTACGAGTGGAGCTCTTTAATCAGAGCTCCCTCATTAAATTTGTAATCAGGATTAGAAGTTTGCTTCATTGTTTTCCTCAGTTGTTGTTTCATTAGTAATTACACCATCATCTACCTTAGTGTAAAGATCAAGGAAAGCCGCCTTAGTATCATCATCAAATCTTGCGATACATAGGTCAATAGACTTCATCTTGTCTCCAAAGATAGAATAAGTCTGGACAATGTGACACAACCTTCTGGTTGAAATAACTTCATCTACGCCATCATCATAAAAAGTTTTTCTGATAATATCGGCCCAGGTAACAAGTTTATCTGCAAATTCCTCGTCTGTTTTACCAAACTTGTCCATATGTTTCCCCACGATTTTCTTTTCAATAGAGACCGATGGGAATTTCTGGTCAATTGCCACTGTGAATCTTTCAAGGAAAGCGTCATCAATAATTGTGGCCGCGGTAAATCTGCCATCTTCTGAGCCCTTACCTTTGGTGTTGGCTGTGGCTATAACATTAAATCCAGTCGCTGGAGAAATTGTTTCACCTGTCTTTTTAACCACAACAGGTTTACCTTCAAGTATACCTTGCAAACACATAATTTTATTTGTAGCTCTATCAATTTCATCGAGCAATAAGATTGCGCCGTTCTCCATTGCCTTAAGCACTGGGCCTTTAGAGAATACAGTTTCTCCATTAATAAGTCTGAATCCACCAAGTAAATCGTCCTCGTCTGTTTCTGGGTTAATCTGAACTCTAATAAACTCTCTATTGAGCTTAGCTGCCGCTTGTTCTACCATGAAGGTTTTACCGTTTCCTGATAGACCTGAAATGTATGTAGGATAAAACATTTCTGATTTAATAATTTTTACCAAATCAGAATATGAACCCCATGGTACAAAGGTTGAATCAACTTTTGCCATAGACCTTTCTTGGTTTACAATAGACTGCATTGATAGAGCCGTATTAGCCTGTGTGGTTGATGATTCAGTGATGGAATCCCTAAGTGGGATAATCATTGCACTGAGATCGTATGTACCGATCTTGACCCTATTCTCTGCGTCGCAAAGAGGATACCAATCGGATCCTTTATAGCCAAGAGATTCGGCCGCGGAAACAATCAGGTTCTTCCTGAACTCTGTTTGATCCGGATATTGTTCTGCCAATTTCTTGACGATGTTTTGTGTTGAAATTTTCACGTTATTCATAATATAATTCACTCCTTCATTAATTTATATGTATATTATATCACACTGAGCATATTTGTAAACACGCTTATGTAAAATAATTGCACTTTTTGTACGCTTTTCTTATATTTTGTTGTTATAAACCACATATCCTTTATAACCATATTAATTAAGCTACCGCCTTACCGAATTTAGTCATTAAGACTTTGTTTAATTTCTTGCCTTTGGCGTGTTTTCTAAAGGCAGTACCTATCTGATTATTTGATGCATCCTCAGCAATCTCAAAGTCTTCTGATTGAGCAGAAAGGCCCTTTCCAGCTTTAACCATGTAATAATCATTATATCCGTAGATGTTTTCTATATGGACACACTTATTATTTCTGTATTCTTTTGCCCATTCCTTCGAAGCTTCATCCCAGTATTTGTTGGTAGAGTATGCAATGTCTCTCAGTCTCCACTTCCAGTCTGAACCTTCAGCCATAAAGAATCCGATATTATTTGTATCGTGCAATTTAGAAATATGAGATAAGATTGCATCAGTAACTGTTTTAGAGTTTGAGCTCTCTGTTGTTACCCACTTACCACCAACATTAATTTTTAGGCCGCTGTTATAAGGTGTGTGAATGTCAGCTCTTGGGTCCTGATGGACTGAGATTCTGTTCGCGTCACCATCTGTAAAAGTAACAAAATTCATTTTCTGAACTTGATGTTTTCTTTTAAATTTCTTAATTAGATCTTCTGCAATAATAAGAGCTTGATTAAGAGGAGTGGAACCCCAATCTTCTTCTTTAGCCTTGATTGAATCTTCGTACCAACCCTCTGATGGGGCAACTCTCTGATATAACCACTTCAAGGCTTCCATAAATTCAGCCTTCTTTAATTCAGAAGAGATTACAAGAGGCATTGATAATTCGTCCATATCAATGTGGCCGGGCATATTTCTCATTAGTTCCCAATGTAATTTAGGATTAGTTGAAGTAAATCCGTAAACCTCAAATGGAATGTTTACTGCCTTACAAAACATAACTGTGTGAATAACTTGATCCATAACATATTTCATGGAACCAGACATTGAACCAGAGTAATCAATGAGCATCATCATACCGTGAGACTTAGCATCTGCAAGTCTTGTCGCCTTAAGAAAAATATCATCATTGGTTTTATATGACCATAGTGCATTTACATTAATTTCACCCGTCTTGGCTGTAGTAGCTCTTTGATATTGGTAAGCAGCTTTTCTTTGTTCAAATTCCTTAACAGCAAAGTTAACTGATTTCTTGACTCCGCTGATATACGCATTAAAACCGTAATCAGGCAAACTCCATGTTGCATATTTCTGTTCACTATACAAACATTCATCGAGTCTTTTTTGTCTTGACTCTTTAAGTTCTTTATATGTTGATACAACTTTAGATGCAATTGATTTGTCGATTGGCTTGATTACTGCTTTCTGTTTGCCTTGTACATCTCCGTCCAACAAAGAAGATTCTTTAGCCCTAAATGCCTCGTCTGTAATAGAAACATCGGCTTCTTGATGTTCAGGTTCTGCAGAATAAACTGGTTCTTCAGATTCTTCTGAATCACCTTCTATTTCTTCCACATCAGAAGATTGTGAATTTTCTTCCTCATTGGATTCTTTTTCTTCCTCTTCCTCTTGGTAATCATCATGCCCTTGGTCGGCATCTTCTTGATTGTTTTTGATTTCTGGCTCTTCAGTATCGTCAGTTTTTGGCTCAGGCTTTTTAATTAGTTCTTCTTGATTCTCTTGGGTCCAAGAAAGAATGTCTTTAACCAACTGAACAACCTCTTCAAAGGTCTCAGTTTTGTTAGCTCTATCCATGTAAACCCATTCCTCATCTGTAAAAGGAACGTCTATTAACTGACCTATTTTAGCTTTTAGATTAATTTTATCAATAAGTTTTACTTGGTCCCAATCAACTTTATTGATAGGTCCGAAGAACTCATTGTCATATAACTTTTTATAACCTCTTTGGAATGATGCAACTAAACCGGGGTAACTTGATTTTACCATTCTCTCGATTCTTGCATCTTCAACAACATTAATATATGACCTAGGGCAACCTTTCAGTTTTTCAGGGCTGTCGTGCCAACCTTCATACGGTGTGTTTAGTGCATGACCGACTTCATGGCCTATTAATAAATCATAGACATCTTTGCCCATGTCTTTCCAAAGAGGAAGACCTAGGACCCTGTCTTTGACATCAAACCATGCCGTCTTGTAGTTACCATGTTGAACCGTAATATTCTCTTTAGCGAGTAATTTCGGCAACATTGAATTTGAATAATTAATCATATACACTCCTTATTTATGGTACCATTATATCACACTGAGCATATTTGTAAACACGCTAAGTGAAAATAATTGCACTTTTTGCGTATTTTCTTATATTATTTTGGAATATGTAACATATTTGTCACACATTTTGGTTATAAGGGCTATTCAGCCCAGAATACATCTCGGAGCGTACCATCTGATTGCTTTAAAACAACTGAAGCAGTCCTATCAATATTTTTCATCTTCTTATAGTAACCAATGTCACTTTCTGTAATAATAGCATTATCATAATCTGGCTTAAGTGTCCATACTACAAAATCGTCTGTCTTTTCTTTACTCATTTTACTCTCTTTCTATATTGGTGCCTGGGGAGGGACTCGAACCCTCAAGCCGATATGGCGCAAGATTTTAAGTCTTGTGTGTATACCTATTCCACCACCCAGGCAATTTGTTAAATGTCTAGTTCTAATTGATGTGGTTCAAATTGCTCTTCTTTTTGATCAACTCGTTTTAACAAGAGTTGGCCAGATTCGGTCTCTGTTAAAACAAATACATCCCATAAGTTAAGGGATTTTAAATGATCCAGTGGTAATTCCTTATCTAGTAGAATAGATCCATCTGGTAGTAATTCAAATACATAATCGCAGTATAACATTTTCTTTCCTATATTGGCGCGCCCTGGAGGATTCGAACCTCCGACCTACGGTTTAGAAGACCGTTGCTCTATCCTGCTGAGCTAAGGGCGCATAAACTTTAATCTTCTTTTGGGTCTAGTTTGCCCGATTCAACCATATATTCAAATATGCTCCATAACTTGTTAAATCGTAAGTCTGTGATATAACGTAAACCAAGTAATTGATTTTGTAAATTATCACAGTCTTTAGCATTTAATTCTAAATTATCTGTATTATGATAAATTAGATCAATATCTTCGCATGTGGTCCAAGCTTCCATAATGGCAGCTTCTAGGTCGAATCGGTTTTTGGCCACGAATGTGACTCCTTCTTTTATTTAATATATGTATTATATCACACTAAGCTCTAAATGTAAACAAATATTTTATGCGATTTTAGAAAAGTTTTTGGATTTAAAGAACTCAATCTTGCTTCTAAATTTGTTTTCAAGTATATCACCTTTATGGGAGATAATAAAGACATTGGTACCATCTTCTAATGTCTGTAAGATCTTAGTTAGATTCTCAACACCATCTACATCTAAACTACTATCAAAGGTTTCATCGAGAATTAGTAGATTGGTCGCTGCACTATTTTTGAGCTTGGCAATTTGTCTCCAAGTAAATAGTAGGGATAGATCAATCCTCTGTTTCTCACCTTCACTAAATGATGCATAATTAAATGTATCCCTATGGCGAGACCTAATAGTTTCATTAAAGTTCTCGTCCAAATGGAATGCAACAAAGAAATCCAGAATCTGTAGATACTGATTAATCAGTCTATTCATAACCGGCAAGTATTGCTTAATAACCTTGGTTTTAATGCCTGTATCTTTCAACATTTCGCCGATAACTTCATTATATGTGCGTTCTTCCACATACTCTAGCTTCTTCTCAGTAATAGCTTGTTTGGACTTTCTTAATCCAGATAGTTCCTTCTTAGCTTTACCCGTGTCTCCAGTCTGACTGGTAAGGTGATTAATCTCTTTTTGGACTTTATCAATTTCTTTTTGTAATACAGAAATCTTGTCGTTATTAGAGTTAATCTTCTGCTGCCTTTGCCTTAGAGTATTCAAGTTGTTATGAATCTCTTGTCCTTCTTTCTCTGTTGTGTTCACCTCCTTTGACAAAGATACAAGGTTTTTCTGCACATCAGCAGCAGTTACTTTGAGACCAGATAGTTTTCTTTCTTTTAACTGGTTATCAATAGGTTGTTCACAAGTAGGACAATTATCATTATCCTCATAGAATCTAGCTTCTTTTACGAGAGTTTTAATATCAGATGTTAAACCCTTTTCAACTGATTTAATCTCAGTCATTCTCTCCATAAAATGTTTATGATTCTTTTCTTCTTCTGAAATAAGTGTAGATAGATTCTTACCCAATGTTTGTGACTCCACAAAAGTTTCATCTATCTGTTCTTTATATACATCAATGGAATCTCTTTTCTTATCAATTTGGTCTTGATTAAGTGACTCCAAGCTCTTAATGTACTTTGATTGTGAATCTATTTTAGTATTGGTTATATCAATGTTATGATTAATATCAGTAAGATTTTCTCTTATTTTAGCGTTGCGTTCTTTTAATAATGTGTTCATCTTACTAAAGATATTAATATCAAGCAGGTCTTCGATTACAGCTCTTCTGGACCACGCCGGTAGTTGCATAAACGGAATAAATGAACTACTCCCTAATACAACTACTTGGTGGAAGCTTTTATGATTTAACTTTAGGATATTTGTTTCTAAATACTTCTGAAAATCTCTAGCATTAGATGCTTGATTAATTTGATTTCCGTTCTGCCAGATTTCAAATTTATTTGGCTTGATGCCTCTTACGATTTTAAATTCAGAATTACCAATGTTAAATTCAACTTCAACAAGAGCTTTCTTCTGGTTAATAGAATTGATTAGCTGATATTTACCAATATCTCTATGTGGTTTACCAAACAGTCCGAAAGATAAAGCATCTAGTAAAGTAGATTTACCTGCCCCATTTTGGCCTACAATTAAAGTTGTTGGTGATTTATCTAATCTAATTTCAATCGGGTCACTACCCGTAGACAGAAAGTTCTGCCACTTACATGATTTAAAATGTATCATACTACCTCTAGATTTTGAGCCTCTGTATATAGCTTTCTTAACTCAACCTTAATGTGTTCTTTATCGAGATCTGTTTCAACAGCTTCAACATATGAATCAAGAAGGGTCGTAGTATCTTCTAGGGATATTTTCTCGTCCTCGACGCTTTCTCCCAAATACTCTTCAAAAGATTCTGCAATCTTTAATTCATAAGTCTCAATACTTTGCAGTCTATCAACAAACTGATCAAACATATAAAGGTCATTTTTATTTATAACAATTAGTTTAATGAACTTTTTCTCAAATTGTTTCACATCTATTTTGCTATAATCCGTTGTTGTATCGTCATATACTACCTTTTTAAACATGGTAATAGGATTACGAACTGGTGTTAATTCTCTAGTTTCTGTATCTAAAATATGAAAGAATTTAGGATCATCTACATCGGCCCAGGTAAACTCCATCTGAGTACCTAGATAGTCCACATTACCTCTACTAGATTTAGTATGGAAATGACCTGATAATACAGATTCAAACCTAGAAAATACATCAGCACTCATACCGTGTGGATTAGGTACACCTGCCATCATATCAAAACCCTTTAATTCTAAATGAGCAGCAAGAATAGGAGCATTACAAGACATAGCAAAGTCCATGTATTCTTTATAGTTAGCATTATTAATCCAAGGTACTACAGCAACACCAAGTCCATCATAATCAATGACTTTTGGCTCCATGTGGATATTAACATGTTTAGTAAAATATCCGAGCAGCTCTTTGAGGCTACACAACTCGTTAGTATTTTTGTAAAACACATCATGATTACCAGGGATAATATCCATAGTAATACCATTATCCCGCATAGGTTCAAGAAAATGTTTGCGATTTTGATTAAGAGCTTTAAAATTAACGAATTTTCTGTGTTCATAATAATCACCTAAATGCAAAATATGTTTGATATTATGCTCTTTTAAATAAGGAAAAAATATTTCCGTATAAAATCTTTCTTGGTAGTGTAAAAATATATCACTACTGTTTCTGACACCACAATGCGTGTCGTTTAAAATTGCTACTTTCATTTAATTATATGCCTCAATACAAAGGGATTCTTTATCACTAAAACTATATCCCAATGCTTTCATAAATCCTTCTAATACTTCTACCATATCATCACGTGATAAATCTTTCTGCATCACATCTATAGTGACACGAGTATTGACAGACGACTCGTGTTCATATGGATTACATATTAGTTGTATGTACGGTTTATCCGTAGGTTTATTATATCCCATCAAATTCATATTATTATACCATAAACAATTCTAGTTTTTGTTTCTTAGCCTTTTCTTCTTTGGCAAAAACCTTAATTGCCTCATCTTTAGTTCTTACCTGAGAGATTCTTTGTCTTAATGTATCGACATATTGTGCGGTTACTGCTGCACCTTCACCATCCATACCCATTTGAACAAAGTCATCAATACCCATCTTCTCAATAAACTTAAATTTAATGTCTTGTTGTTTCTTTTCTTTAGTAATCCTACGAATAAATGCAAAGAAGCATATCTGAGTAAAATAAGAAAATGCATTAGGTTTGCCTGTCCGTGTGGCAGTTTCGATATTATAATTATTGATAGCTCTTAAACAGTTTTCAACCCCATCCATAACCATTTCTTCCCGATAGGTATACCGAACAAAGTTCGGTCTGTGGGACAGGCCTTCGGAAATTTTCATAAAGCAAGTGGCAATATAATCTGTGACTTTAGGGACGTCTGTACCAGCTTCCTTTGCTTTGTTGCATTCTTCTACGTATTCCACTACGGATAGTGAAAATAATTTATTATCTACATAATGTGGTTTTTGTTTAGCTTTAGTTGACATCAGTTTTCCTCCATAATGTGTATATTATAACACATTCTCATTCATTTGTAAACCGGTTTATAACATTTATTTATTTTAAAATTAATTGCAGAAACGTGTTTACAAGTAGCCATTTTTATGATATAATATATAAGTCATCCGGGGGGATAGAGGTATACCATAGGTTCTTAGTGGATAGTGGGATCATCATCATCTTCTATATCACCTGGAACCGGCATGTAATCTTCATCCGAATAATATTCATCTGTTCTAGTGTTTATTTCTTGTTTAAGCATTTCAGAAAGCAGTTCTTTATATGTTTGTACTTTAGGCTCATCATTAGAGCCCGAAGCCATTAAATATTTGCAGTATGCATCTGATATATTGGCAAATACGGGTACGTGTTGCATTACCCTAGTTTTGTACAGTTTGAAAGTCTTTTGAGGGGATAGTGGAAACCATCGTGTGAAATTATAATTGCCCGTCATGTTTAGCACGAGTAATAATGGCTCTTCAATGATATAGTTATCTTCATTATTATTTACAAGAAATGCAATAATATCATCACCATTAAGCAGTTTGAAATGTCTAATTTGTTTTTCCATAATATTATTTATACCTTAAATTTTAACATCAAATACTTTATAAGTGAATTTTTCTTTAGCATATATTTTAATTCTTTCAGCAGCATGCTGAAGAGTATAATTCTTTTTAGACTTCCAATGTAAATCATCTGCTATATCAAATACCTTAGTTGGTCTACCATCTTCTGATTTTCTTAATCCACGACCTATACTTTGTAGCACCCTAATTTGGCTCTTACTTGGACTAGCAAAGATGATATTATGTAAATTCCTAATATTAATACCAGTAGAAAAAGTACCCATGGAAGCAACAATAATCGCATTACTAGACTGCTCTGTAATCTCCCTGACTTTCTCCCTCGTGTCCACATCGGTTTCACCTGATACATAAAACAATCTCCTCGTATTTCTAGGTAACTTATCAAACTTTTCTTGTAATAAACTATGTAGTGGTTTACCGTGTTTATCTACATATTGAAATAATACCAGTGTGTTACCATCTAGATCCATCGCAAGATTAGTAATAAAATTATTTCTTGGCTCGTATTTAACAATATAATCCATTTCTGCTTGATAGTCTTTCTTTACGACTTCTCTGCAAATTTCATCAGAATATTTGAGCAGTAATACATCAATTTGTAATTCAGACAATGCTTTCTGGTCTATAAGCTTTTTAGTAGATGTTACTCTATGCACCGGCCCGAATAATCCCTCTAACACTAACTGATGAGTCTGTGTACCATCGAGAGTTCCTGTAGTACCCATTCTATACTCTGCATTAACACATTTCTCTAATATAGCCGTAAGTGATTTAGCTTTAAAATTATGTGCTTCATCACCTATTACCATACCATAATTTTCAAACCATGGTGTCTGCATCTTATAAATTGACTGCCAAGTGGTTATAACAACTCTTTGGTTTATATTATATTTTTCTTTACCTGAATAGATTTTATGACAATTATCTTCTGCACTCCAATCATCTTGGCTAGAGTAATCAGAAAAATCAGAATACATTTGTTCTACAAGAGATGTAGTAGGTACAATTAAAAGAACATTGCGATCAGAAGAATCAAGAAAGGCTCTAATGCCCATGTATATAATGAGCGATTTGCCAGAAGCAGTAGGTGATAGTAAAAGTGATTTTTTATTTGATAAAGCATGTTCAAGGGCCTCTAGTTGATAATCTCTGGGTTCTATTTTATTACCTGCAGCTGTAAGTGTTAAGCCATCTGTTATATATGATGTGTTTATTTTTTGGATACTGTCAGGTCTACCATAGTTTGTACTTTCAATTTCAATTTCATAATCTCGAGCCGCGGCAAATTCTTCTACATACTTAAATAGTCCACAGTATAGGGTCTTTTTTCTGCCATCGAATAAACGAATTTTACCATCCCACATTCTGTTACGATACGCAGGCATGAATTTATATCCCGGCACAAAGAAGCAGAAGTGATCTGATAATTCTCTTTCAATACTGGGTTCGGTATCAATATGCAAGAACGTTTCGTTCTTCTTAATTATTTTAAGCTTGTCCATCTAACCTTTCCAATTGCAAGTGTATATACATATTTATTACTTACTAAAGATATGCCATCAAAGCTTTTAATCTTCTCTTTAGTATTAGTCTCTAGCCATTCTTTTAATTGGGTTAAAGAGTTCCACTTCTTATTGTCTATGTAATTTAATGAATCCATTATACACCACTGGTAAATTTGTGCCACTCAATTGCATTCTTAATTGATTGATGTCTCCATTTAATGTTATCCATGATTTCTTTTAATGTGTCTACCATTTCCTTAGTGTATTCTATTTTTAATTGAGCTTCTTGAATAAGTGGGTCTGCATCATACCATTTATCCATATCACTTTTTAGTACAGTAAGGCCATTCATTGGATCATAATCCCAGCCCTTTTCATCTATTTCTTCTTTGCTAAGCTTACCATTATAGTGCGACCACTTATCTCTAAGTAGTACTTTGAAATCTAGTTGTTGTTTTTTGAGTTTGAGTTTATTAACTGAATATAACTCTAAGTATTTACTGTGAAGTTTTGCAGATTCCCTGGAGGCCTCACCGAGATTCATTTCATCAATCACGGCATCTTTTTTCCACATTTCTATAATATTTTCTAAATTGTTCATAATAATCCTTTGCTAATAATATTTATATTATAACATAAAACCGACTAAATGTAAACCGGTTTATAACACTTCAAAGTTTGTATAAGCAAATGTCACAGTAGCTTGTAGGTATTCAATGGTTGTGTTCTGAGTATTAAAGTCCAGACTATCCAGTGAAGTCGGAAATAAACCATTAAATTTAATTCTTTTTGATACATTGTTATGACTATTTAATATAAGAAGTTCAGCATCTTCTGATACATCTATATTAGAGTTAATGCAGTTATGTAACCATTCAAAGGTTTCAATATAATTTTCCATATCTTCTGTTACATTAAATGTAATGGATAAGTCTGCAAATTCTAGTCTGTCACCTGTTAAAGCATAATTTACTCCCTTATAAGGCAATGGAGCCTCTGATAAGGTTACAGATGGTAATGTTACTCCAGTACAAAAGTACTCAATATTGGAATATTTCTGCCTGTTGATTACAAGCTGAAATCCAACTGGAGATAAGAAATTTTTATTTATTGTAGTCATATTATTATTTATACATCCTAATAAGTTAAACTTAAAAAGCCGTCCTTAGCCATGTTACTTCCTACTTTGCTTTTGGTTCTGTCTTTTCTGCAGTGTCTTTAATTACTCCACTTACAGTTTCAAGAGTACCTGTTGTAATACCAACTACATCGGCTTTAACGCCGCCAACAATACCTTGAGTCGCATTATATACAGAATCAACTGTTGAACAACCTGCGACTAATGCAATTGTGAGTAATGCAAATAACTTATGCATAAAACTTCTCCTAATCTGTATTTCCGATTGTGGTTTCCTCTATTCTCCCTACACCACAGATGCCCTGAGTGCCACTTGACACTGTAAGCCAACTCCATCTTACTGTAATATTTATACACATAAAAAAAGGGACTCCGAAGAGTCCCTTTAAGAATCGACTTAACTACCGTTTATAGGTTGTTAATAGCCATGATTCTGAAGTATGGGTTTGCACGGTTAGTACCAACACCATCAGCAGCAACGTAAGGATTTGCAACCATACCGTAACGAGTTTTAAACCCGATTCTTGGTTGGAAGTCCTCTTCACCAACTGCTTTAACCATTGATAATGGAACGTATGGGCAGTAGAATAAACCAGCGTCATACGGGTTAGTTCCTCTGTAGCCTACAGTTACATAGTCTCTAGTTGCATATGGATCAACATATACTTTAGTTCTGCCGTTAAGAACACCAGCAAAAGTATTGCCTGTGTCGTCAACATTTAAGTTAGCGGCAAGAGCAGGAGTATAGTCAAGCATACCAGCAGCTGCGATTGCAGAAGCAACATCAGAAGAACAGATGATAAAGTTACCTTTACCTCTTCTTGTTTCTCTTGCGATCACGTTAGCTTCTTTTTCGATTTGCATGATTAAAGACTTGAATCTTTCAACCATCCAACGACCGTCTGCATCAGCGTTAGCAGCCATGTCAAAGACACCGTCTGCAGCAAAGCCTAATTTAGCTTTAACGTTGATAGTTCTAATAATTTCTCTGTTGATTTCAGCTAAGATTTCAGCAGAAAGAATATTAGCAAGTTCACCTTCAGCGTCTAAACCGTGGACTGCTTTAAGATCCTGAGCAAGTTCCATAGTGTATTCAGCTTTAAGAGCTCTTGATTTAGCAGTTACAGTGGATTTCTCGATTGAGAAGGCCATCTCGCCGAAGTCGTCACCAGTGTTACCTAGTGCTTCACCAGCAGCTGTAGTCATACCGGTACCTACACCGAATACATCTTCAACACCGTCAGAACCACTATCAGCTGATGTTTCACCTGATAATACGTCACCGACTAATGAAGTTGAACCACCACCTTGAGTACCAGCACCCGAGAAGTCAGTATCAGCTTCACCGAATAGTGCTTCGTTAGCACTGCCCTGTGTGCTATACTTAGACTTCATTGCAAAGATAAGTCCAGTAGGACCATTCATTGGCTGAACACCAGCGATATCATATGCAATAAGGTTAGGCATTGCTCTTCTTACCAAAGAAATCAATACTGGATCGAACCCTTTGACGTTAGCTGTGGGCGATGTTGCATTGGCAGCAGTTTCAGTGATGAAGTTTCCATCTCTTTCTGCAGCTTCTTGTCTCATTGCCACTTCTTGGTTTTCTAACAATCTAGCTGTAACAGCTTTCTTGTAATTGTCGGAAATAGCAGGAGCAGATTCGTGATTTAGAACCGGGCCCCACTTTTCCATTAAGTTTGCGTCTGCGTTAAACATTTTTAGTTTCCCCTATATGTTTATATTATTTATTAAATTTGGATATTGCTTGAGTGTATCTGCTCATGGCATCAGATAAGTCAACATCTTGACTGTCCTGACCAATTAAGCTATCAACTTCATCAACTGATTCATTAACTTCTTTTGTGAAGTATGATTCTTTGACAGTTTTTACTTTCATTTCGAAAGTATCTGCGTCATCAAAATCAATATCTTCAACTAAAGATGAAAGTTTTTCAGCTTCCGTCTCAGCAAGCCCTGAGGATTGTTCTCTTACAATTTCTGCTCTTTGAAAATCTTGAACAGAACCGTGTAATTTAATATTATCCTCGGTTGATTTATTAAGGCTTTCTTCTAGTTCAGTAACCTGTGCAGATAATTCATCTACTAGGTCAACTTTACCTTCAGGAACCTCAATGTAATGTTCAGTGAACACTTTTTGAAGCGAAGTCATGAACTCTTCAGCAATTTCGGTTCTAAGACCTTCTGTTACTGCGACTTCATTTTCTTGCATCCAAGTTTCAACTACATAGTTCATGTAGGAATCTACTTTCTCTACGAGTGATGTTTGGATTTCAGAAACTTCTTCTTCTAGATTTTGCACATATTCGGCTTCTAATCTGTCAACTTCTTGAGTAAGCTTAGATGTTAACACTGCTTCAAAGATAGAACCTGCTTTTCCTCTGAAATCATCAGAAAGAGTAGCTTCTTCTTTAATTAGTGCATCTAAATCTTCATCAAAGTCAACTGATTCAACTTTAGCCTTGGCCTTCTTCTTAGAATCATAAGACTCTTCCTTCTCGGAATCATCTTCTTCTTCTTCGTTGTCGTCCATTTCAGTCACTGCAACCATTTTAGCAAAGAGTTTTTGTGCATCTTCTTTACGGGCTTTCTTTAAGATTTCTACTGCAGCCTGGATTACTCCAGCCTTAGTTTTAGGAGTAGTAGGGGCTGACTCAACTGCGACTTCTTCCTCGTCTTCGTCTTCGTCCTCACCTTCTTCTTCTTTAACTTTACCTTCTTCAAGCTCTGAGTCTGCCTCGTCTAAATTCTCATTTTCAACGAGCTCTGCATTCTCTTCTTGAATCGGCTCTTCAGTAGCTACATCTTCGACTGCCATATCATTTTCTAAATTGTCGATTGACATAACGTTCTCCTATAGTTTAGAGTTTAATTTAGAGAGGAAATTTTTGAAAGCTCTTATTTCAACATCGGATGATGCCATATTACGAGCTTCTTTTATCTCAGTCTCAATTGATTCAATTTCTTGTGCAACTAGGACACCATTATTCCAGACCCAATCTACCCCTTCCATAATCCCATTTACAAAGGCTTCTGGAGCGGATGGATCTTGAACAATGTCAACAGTAGATAACATAAAGTCTTTTGCTACATGTTGTGTTCCATTACGTTGTACAAGGCTTCCCATACCACGACTTGATACACCAAGCTTAACTCCACCTTCAAGCAAACCGCTAACGATATTGCCCATAGGGGTATTTAAGATTGATGCTTTTCCTATAACATTACTTCCGTCCCATCGGAGTTCAGTAATCTTATGTGAAACTTTATCGAGATTAATAGTCGGTCCATCAGGGTGATTTAATTCACCAACCGCTCTACCAGTCTCTACTTGTTCTTTAATATATTTGTTTACGGCGTTCTCAAGTACATCTTTTGCATAGACACGGCCATTTCTATTCTTCTGGTCCGCTTGCATGAAAACACCCTCAATGGTAAGTGATTTTTTACCACCAACCTTTTCTTCAATGACCTCTAAATCACTGTCGATATATTCTGCAATTAGCTTCATACTTCTAGTTCCTCGCCCATCAGCTTAATAAAATCATTAGCTGATTTTTCTGCGTCTTTTGCAGTCTTAAAGTTATCGTCCAACTTCTCGCCGTCGATATAAACAGAGAAAGCACGACCTTTCTGTACTACTTGTACATCAATCTTCTTTCTCTTACCACCTTTATATGACTTGATTTCTTTTTCTCCAGAACCAAGTTTAGTGGTTTTTTCTCTAATCTCTACAAAAGAAAGCATTTATTTTTCTTCCTGTTTAGTCTCTGCTTTTCTATTCTGCAAATTTGAAGCAATTTCAATCTTCTTTGCGTCTAGAGCAGCACTTAATTTGTCAGCCATCATGCTATTAAACTGTTTACCAGCATTAACATTATCGCCCTTTTTCAAATCACTAATTAAGTTTTCTATTGACATAATATTGTCCTCTCGTTATATATTTATACAATCTTGTACTCTGGCTAGTCCCATCTAGGATCATCGGCATCCATAGGTTCGTTTTCACCATCTTTTTCTTCACTATCAATTTGCGACTGAATATCTTTAATATCATCATCGGTAAATCGTAATACTTTCTTTCTTACCCACTCATTAGAGATATACTTACCTACGTATTCATCTAATGTGGCTAACATTTCAAACCTTTCTCTCCAGATTTCAGCTTCTTTTAATTCTGCAAAGTAGTTATCTTCAATAAAGTCAAATGTAATGGATTCTTTCCATGTGTCCCAATCAGAAGATACAATAATACCTTTAATAATTAATTGAGTTCTCAATGTTTGCATGAATAGATCACTAAAACGCTTTCTTAATCTATCAATAAACTTCTTAAACTTAACTTCGTCCCTAGAAATTTCAGTACTTCTACCAAGAGAAAATTGTGACTCTTGATCAAGTCTATTAACTGGTACATTTAAACTTCTATATAATTTCTTTTGGAAGTAGATGATATCATCAATCTGGCCTAAGTTTTCACCACCAGGCAAAGTTGTAATTTCTGTACCCCTACCACCTTCTCTACGAGGTAAGAAGAAATCCTCAAGCATTGACATATGCTTTTTATCATCTTTAATATTACCAGTTTTAGCATCATAAACCATTTTATTTCTATACTGGCTCATGATGTTCTTTAAATACTCTTCAGCCTTACCTTTAGGTAAGTTACCAACATCAATATAAAATATTCTACGCTCTGGTGCTCTACTTATTCTGTAAATAACAAGTGAGTCTTCCATCATTCTTAATTGGTTGACTGGTTTTAATGCTTTTTGTAAATAACTTAAAATTCTTTTTCTACTCGGATCAAGAACACCCGATGTACAATATGCAATAGAATCTGGGTGGATTTTCAACCCTTGATTACTATCTCCCATTTTAGTGTCTTGGAAAATAAAGTATTCTTCTTGCTTTGTAATAATTTTTGCCCCAGTCTTAGGGTCTTGCTCTTCTTCGATCTCTTTTACTTTTCTTAATTTAGTAGGATCGATATATCTTAGCTCTCTGATACCTGCTTTAGGTTTATCTTTATCAATGATAATATGATATGGTAATCTACCATCAACATACCATCTTCTAAAGATGTCATGAGCATATGCGTTAAAATTTAATAATCCAAGAATATGATTAAACTCTTGAGTTATAACTTCTTTAATTTTATCAGATGTTTCTACTTCATCTAATACAATCCTTACAGGTGTATCATCATGATCACCCACAATTGCTTCATTTATAATATCTTCAACTGCAGCATCGCACTCAGGTTGAGTAGCCACGTCTCTGTATTTTAAAATTAAGTCAATTTCATTTTTTGCTTTATCTCCGTCTAAATCAAGATAAGCGCCGAAGTGACCTCCAGCCTGAATTACACCAGAACCATCTTCATCTGTATCTGGAACAAATGACGGCCTGATGGGTGCTTCACCACCTTTTCTTTTGATTTCAAATCCGAAAAAATCTGCCATATTTTTATACCTCAATAATATCAGGAGGGAAATTAATCCCTCCTTCAATTATATTTATACCCCTTTTAGCTAGTGGTATCTGACTCCCAATATTGAACTTGTAGTTCAACTGTGAACTCTTCAATCTGATTCTCGTTGTCATAACTTAAATCAATTGCAGAAATATTAGTTGGGAAAGTCCCTCTAATATCATATTTCTTTACAGGTGTACCAGACTTGTCTAATTGTTCTACAATCATGTCAGCCATGTAATCTGTTGGGTTAGCCAAACCAGTACCATCAACGTGTTGATTAATACCGTTACTCCATCTTTCAAATGCATTTCTAACTGAGAAATCTACATCATTAATAATCGTTACAGTCCATGGTTCAAATGTTCTGTCACCAGCCATTTGTAATTTTCTGCCGCGGAAGTTAACTTCCACTGGATTAAGAATTGATGCAGGTAACTGAGCAGCCTTACATAGGAAAGAAGTCAGTTCAACATCACCTTGTGCATAACTTGGAAAGTTACACGTGACCTTAAACATGTTTGACCTAGCGCCACCTCCAACTAACTTGGATTTAAAATCGTCTACGCCTAAAATTGCCATTGTTTCCTCCTATTAACCGCCGGCGACTTCAGAGAAGTCAACCCCAGTTCTTGTTGCAATGAAGTTTAATGTAATAAAGTTGATTGATCTTGAAGGCTTGATAAAGATATCAGCAACAAATCTATTAGAATCAATTACTTGACCTGTATTGTTAGATTCATCACAGATAACTAAAAAGTCTGTAACACCACGTCTTCCTTTTACATCCCGTAAAAATGGTTCCAATAAATTTCTAAATTGGGCCCTTGTGAACTCGTCATTGAATTCAAATAGTTGTGCCTTAGCAGCAGTACTAATTGCTTTCTCCAACACAATAAACAATCTTCTTACATTGATTCTGTCAAATGCAGATGGTCTGGATAATAAAGTTTTATCTCCAAACAACATTGTACCCTGACCAGGGAATGAAACCAATGGATTCACTCTAGCCTTATACAATTCATCTCTTTGAGCTTTAGTTGGGTTATAAGCAAGTTTTGTGACGCCTAGAAGTTGTCCTCTATTCACACCAGCAGGTGAGAACCAAGAATCAGCAACATTGTCAGCATTAGCACATAAACCGGCACATAAACCAGCAGAACCAATCCAACGATATACATCATTGTATTTGTCATAAACATATACTGCACCTGAATCAAGTGAAGCATAAGAAGTTGAGTTTAATGAATCTGCATATTCTTTTACATCAGTAGCAGGTGTGCTTGAATTTACAGAATCAGCAAGAGGAGGTGAAATGAATGCCATGCAATCTTTTCTTGTCTCTGCAATGCTAATTAAATCAGCTGCAATAGTATTTACACCATTAGCATCTGGATGTGCAAATAATAAATTTACATCAATAGTTTCTGAATCTTCTAGTAAATCAAAACCTGTTGCAATATTACCTGCAGTAGGTGAGTTACCATCTACACCAGCAGTTAATGCTGTGACTCTGACTCCAGTGTGATTAGCAAAAGCACCATCACTGTCTGCAATTCTAGTTCCGCCATCAGAAAGACCAGAACCCGCCACTTCACCCTCTGCAGCAATCACATCGTGATCACCAAACCAGATATAATTTGATTGGTTGTTTATTACATTTTTGTAGTAAATTGAAGTTCCTGAACTATCTTTAGCATCAGAACCCTGTGATAAGAAACCAAAAGTTTCTAAAACAGTTCCTGGTGTACCAGAGAATGCTCCATCCTCATCAATTACTGCAATATGCAATTCGTCTGCAGCAGATGTTTTACCTAGACCCTTTGCAAAATCAGACGTGCCAGGAGCAGCATCAAACTGTCCTGCATGAGTCCATGCTGCAAATGAAGAGCCTAAAGAACAAACTTCTACTTTAAGACTGTTTCCGAGTTTTCCTGGGTATTTAGCAATCCATGCGCCTTGCGATGCAAGGGTTTTGGTTGTTGAATCATAGGAGTCCTCGTTTTTAATTAAAAGAGTTGTATCTCCAGCAACCGACGCGTTGTTGGCTGTTGAATCCACTACTCTCACTATTTTTAATGCGTTACCATACTTTAAAAAAGATGCCGCAGTTAAAAAGTATTTGGCTGTATTGTCATCTGGAGTTGAAAAAACCGACGCCATGTTGTCTTCTGACGACACGAGTCGAACTTCTTCTACCGGACCCCAATTAAAAGCCCCCGCGAATCCACCAATACTGGTTGATACGGCAGGTACGACGCTCGTCGCGTCTATTTCCTTGACTTGAACGCCAGGAGATACTTGAAATGCCATCGCTTTATCCTCTCAATTTGTGAGTTAGTTAATAAGTTTCCATAATAAGTTTATCTTCACTGATTATATTTATAAATAACTGTACTCTATCAACGCTTCCATTCAGTTTCAAACCAGACATTACCATCTTCTGGCATATCTTTACTTACTGAATTTTCTAAATTACTACCATTATCTATATAGCCGAAAGGTAACATATCATCTTGTATCTCTGCTAGTCTTTCTCTATAAAGTAAATTTTTCATATCAATATTTGTTAAGTTTTCAAAGACATCTGTAGATGAAAACCAACCAAAAAGAACTAAATTCATCATTAGATCATCATGGTTACCACTCGATGCTTCATAAGAATTACCTCTTGAAACAAAGGTGGACATTTCTATAATAGTTTCTGAATCATAGATTATTAACTTTTTCTGTTCGATTAAATCTTTTATAGTAGAACAACCAACTCTTTTTACTCTTCGGGTCATAGTAACACCAATAGCATTACTTTTAATTGATGATTCTACAAACAAGTTTTCATATTCCAAGTCGTAATATAATCCATTACATACAACTGCTCCCTGATCATTACTTTCTACTACTACATATGCTTCATTATATGTTTTAGCATATTTGTAAATAATATCAGGAAATAACATAGGTGATAATGTATTATCTCTAAATGTGGCAACTTGTTCAAACGGCTTTGTGGAACAGTCGATTATATTAAAGGTTGAATAGTCTTGGCCTCTACCCTTAGCAACATCAACTAGCATAACATATTGGTGATTAAGCTCTGGTTCCTTAAATAGATTAATATTCTCTTTATAGTAGAGAGGATTAGCAGCCTTTTGAGCAAGTAATGTCTCTGCAGAAATAAGTGTGTTACCTCTACCGTGAAATGTATTACCAAATTCTTGATCAAACTGTAGTTCTGATGTATTTGCTATTGTAGATTCTTTCCATGCTTCATCCCTGCCTGGTACATCCCACCAATCAACTCTAAATGATTTAAATTCGTTTGTTCCTTGCGTTGCCCCTTCCCATATTTTATGATACACATTACCAATACCGTTTGCTGTAGATGTAATAATAATCTTCGTATCTTTACCAGCAGAAACAACAGGATATGTTGAAGTGTAAAACTGTGCATCATTTTCAATAAATGCAAACTCGTCTAGGAACAACAGGTTAATAGATAAACCACGAATGGAGCTACCTGATGTGGCAGCTGCAATAATCTTTGAATTGTTTGAGAACTCGATCGAGCCTTTATTGAGTGCCTTACAACCCGGCTGTAAAAAGAATGGCAAGTTTTCTAACATAAGAGTTACACGAGCCAACATTTCTCTAGCAGTAGCACCTTTGTTAGCAAGGATAGCAATAGTCTTTTCTGGGTGAAAACATGCAAACCACAATAGATATGCTACAGATGAAATAGATTTACCAGACTGTCTACATGCCAAAACTATAGAGAATCTATTATCATTAAAGTGCTCGAACATCTTTTCTTGGTATGGATATAAGTCAAATGGTACTAATCCACTATCAAGCGAAATAACTTTTAAATAAGTACGAGCAAAGTATGCTGGTTCTTGCATACACTTTACGTATTCTAGTACTTCTGTTTTTGAAAATTGAGTTTCTACTCCGTCTCGTTTGACAGAGGGATTACCTAAGTAACCAAACTCGCTATTCTTGATCCTCTGCATCGATTATTCTATCTCTATCTTGTTTTAACAATCTTTGTAAGTCCGAAGTGGATCCCACAAATACATTGTTATTAGTAATCTGTCTTTTTGCCTCATCTTTTTCTTCATGCTCTTTAGCCAAATCTTGTTTTGACTTTTGAAGGGCCATTAATTTTTCTGTAGTATCGGCAATGTCTTTTATAGACTTAGATAAAACTTCGAATGCTCTTGGGTGTTCGGATTCACGAGCAAGTTCTGCTAGAGAATCTAGGGAATGTGTTCCTGTCTTAATCAAGTCACGATAAGTTTCCCTAGAGAATTCATAGTCATCTTTAATATCTTTTTTATCTTTATTAATAGGTGGCTCTGCTTTCTTCACGGGCAAGTTTTTTTCGAGGTTACTCCTCATTTTATCTAATTTATCCATATTTAATCTACATCTGGATTATTATCAATAGTTACTGTTACCGTATGATTGCTCTTGGTATCAGTATTACCTACTGTAAAATCCATTTCTTCAAATCTATTTGAATCGTTATTAGTTCCAAATTTTTCAAAATCAATATTGATCTCTCTAATAAGACCAACATCACTAGTAGGTCCGTAAAACTTCATTTTCATAGTAAAGTCAAGCTGATATATAAGAACTCTTCTAGTTGCAAGGTCTCCTTCATAATCATCTTGTATAGTTACACCTTCAAGTATTACGGGCACATCTTGTTTAAAATCAAAACCTTCTACTGGCTTTATTGATACAGTATAATCAGGCTGAAAATATGGAATAATTTGTTCCATAATTTGTAAACCATCATCTTGATTCTTGGCCATAATATATAGAGACATACCAATATCATAAGATGTAAAATGTTTGATTGTCTTTTTCTTTGTAATATCACTACCATGAGTTTCTACTATAGTATTGAGCTTACTTAATTTTTGATTAGGGTCCAGTGCTAAGGTAGTTATTTCAAATGCCATTCTAGGCAGTTTAAGAGCAACTGATTGATCAAAGCCTGTTTCTTGATCTAATCTAGCCAGAAATTTTTGTTTGGGCCCATATGCAAGTGGAACCTTTACTATACCAGATGCAGAATTACTACCACTCTTTCTTACAATATTTAAATTATTAAAAAGTGTGCCGAAAACAGCAACTGACTTTCGCATTGTAGCATGATAGAAATGATTACCAAACATTATGATGGGTCTCCAAATGGATTTGATTCAGTGAAATCAATAAAATTATCTGCTTCTACTTCAAATGCAACATTTTGTGCAGATGGATCCTCAGGCATAAATGAATCATCACCATCATCAAGGCCGTATATTTTAATAATTTCATTAGTATTATTTGATTCAGAACCATATAGTGTTTTAGTACTAGATACAATAAACTCTTTATAATCATCGCTACCTGATACACCAATATTTGATAATGATACCTGTCCAGCAATATTTGATGTTACATTTACATCTTGCACTCTGCCAAATATTTCAATGACTGTATCACCATCAGCTGATTCTTCAGCAGTCTGTAATACTTGAGTTACTATCTCGCCTTCCTTAAAGTGATTACCAGATGTAGTAGTATAATCCATAACTAATTGATATGCTTCATCACCAATTTTACTATCAATTTCATCAACGCCTGTGTCAAATGATTCATCATTATATTCAAAGAGTGAGCAAGTAAGTTTATAAACTGGTAGGTTAGATAACTGATAGAATGGTTTATCATCTTCTACAAATGTAATCTCAAAGAAAGAGTTTGTCATGGGTAAGAATAGCAAGTCACCTTCTCTTGGTTTATCTAATGCTTCATATAAACCAATATTGCCATTCCAAACTTTACGAGAAATTACAAAGTTAGCCTCATCTCTAACTTCAATTCCAAACTTCTGATAGAGATCTCCAGCACCCTCAAAGCCATCAACATTTTCAATATATGCTTCCATTAAATAAGCATCATCAAATGTTCCTGCAGGGTCCTCTCCTAAAATATTGTCTCGGTTAACAAGAGTACGTGGTATATAATACACGTCTTGGCCGAATATTTTAAGTGATTCTATAACTAAGTCTTCGTAAAGGTTTTGTTCTGACCTTACTGCCTGACTAAAATATACATTTCTAGGCATTTAATTACCCCATGTAGAAGTCAACTGGTTGTTCCCAATTCAGCCTAACTTCTTCTTCTAATTTCTGTAGCTCTTCATTTGCATCATCAAACAACTGTCTGCCATTAAAAGTAACACCACCTGGCATTACCATTCCTTCAAATTTAATTAAATTTGCGCCCCATTGTCTTTTTAGTAATGCTGTGCAATATTTCTTTAAATAGTAATCATTATATACATCTGTATATGTTTCTGGATCTAAAATTCTATAGGCTTCTACTAGAAGATAGTCATTAACTTTTACTTCATTTTGCCAATCCATATCTATACGAAGTTGATCTCTGTGTCTATCGAATGAAACAAATTTATCAGATGAATCAACTAACATATCTAGTGTAGAAAGATATTCTCTAGCCATAGAATATTCTAATAAAGAACCAAGATAACCTAATGAGAACATATCGTTCAAATGCATCTGATATTTAATATCAAACATACCTGATGATGAGCCTGAAGCTCGAATAGGCATTAATCTAATAACATCTGTAACTAATTCTGGAATGGGAATATAACCATTATCTATATCAGTTTGTGTTACTTGATGCTTTAAAAATACCTTTTCAATGGCATCTGCATGATAGTGCTGATAGAATTGCAGACCTTCGTCTACTCTATCTTCAATTTGATCTTCATCAATATTAATTTCAATGACTGGTGCACCTAAAGACCTTAAACAATAGTCTATAAGTGTTTGTCTACTATTTGGTTTTGCCATTTTAATACCTCTATTATAATAGTATTTATACTATTTATAACCTATTCACGCCCAGTTTATAATATATCGCCAGGATATCTGCTACTCCACATGGTTAAACTATATTTAGTACCTTTAGTTAATTCAGTACACTCATGGCCGTGTGTAACCATACCCGGAAATAGAATCATCTTGCCTGGTGGAATATCTTTATTACTAATCCCCTGCCTAGGAAACAATAAATCTCCGCCTTCAAAATTATTATTTAGTTTTACAGAGCCAGTAACCAAACTTGCATCATTGTGTAAATTTAATTTTCTTTGAGTATCCATGGAGTATTTCATTACAAATGCATCTCTCATGCCATACATCTCCATAGGATGCCAATATTTTTCAACAATGGGATAAATAGATTCTTCCCATGTTCTGCATAACATATTCCAAATGTTTAATTGTTTTAATCTAATTTCTTGTGCAGGAAATTTATCATCTTCTAAACTTTTAAACCCACCATTGGCTTCTGCCATTTTAATAAGTGTATTACATTGTTGTTCGTCCATAAAATCAACTATGATCATATCTTTTTCTAAAACATCAAATCTACCATATTGATTAATTCTAAATAATGATGGAAGATCATTATGATAAGATCTATCTACGTGTTCGGTAAACAGCCTATCATAAGTAGCCCAATTAGAACTTAAATTATTACCATGGTAAACACACCCACAAGTATTTGTTATAGGATTCCACATCTGTCCATTTTCTAATTTAGCCATAGCAGACTCATTAGTCTGAAAGATGTAACAATCATAATCAATTGTTTGGTCATGCATTCGCTCTTGTTGACGAGCAAATAGTCTTTGGCAAAATTCTTGATCATCTACAAACGAATTGTGGTCTTTAGCTTTACAAAAATCCTTAGCATTCTTATACTGTGAAAATAATTCCTTTATAATCCAGGCCCTTCCTATATAACCACCACTGTTTAAAAACAAATAAGGTGAACTGGGTTTATCCGGCCCTGCATTCTTTTCCATTAATCTAAATTCATTATATTTTTCGCCAAAGGTCCTTGATAAATCTTCATCATCTTCGCACGGCCATAAGTGGGTTTCTCCAGCCCATACAATATCATAATTAAACTCTAAGAATCTATCTACTATTGTATCACCATCATCAACAAAGAATGTATCATAGCCATCAGTAAAAAATACAATGTCCATATCATCAACTTCATCTGAGTGAACAAAATCGTGCATGATTTTTATTTTCGGTCCACCACCAAAACTTTCCATTGAATCTTCCCAATCATAATCTTCTCCAATGTTTTTTAATGGTACTCCATATTTTTCAGCACTCTTAAATAAATTTTTAGTTTTATCAGAGTCTGTACCGATAGTACAAAAGTGAACTTTCGAGTAATCTTTAAATTTTTCCAATTCGTAAGTATTAACTTCTATAGAGCTTGGATTCTCTGCCCGAGGAATTTGATTACAAGAATCTTCTTTTAATGCCCATACATTTAAATTCTTTTTTCGATGCATATAAGGCAAATATTCATCAACTACTACAAGTTCTTTTTCAAAGCTGTCTATTAATATTTTAGCACCTTTGGGCGTTAAAACATATCCAGTCATATTATATGGATAATCAGGGGATACTAATTTATCATCTGTAGTATGTGGAACAACACCATCGGGCCCCATATGTAACTGAGCATCATTATGCTGTAAATACAGAAAATCACAATCTTCTCTTTTTATTACTTCTTCGTAGTATTTTTCATCCCATAAATCCCAATTAATAATAACATCATCTTCTAAGATAATCATAGTTTCATTAGAATTTAAAACTTCTTTCCAGCAATTTAAATGAGAAATTGAACACCCAAGTTCACCTTTCTTCATTCTTTGGACACCAGCTGCGGGTACACTTCTCCATGATTTATGAACATCATACCCCATATCTAAAACATCAGAATAAGAAGTAGTATCTCCATAAATTGCTTCTATGAAATTATAATCTTTTAAGGATTCATTGTTCTTTTCAAACAATTCTTTTCGATCGGTACGGTGTGTTAGGTTTATAACTAATTTTTTCATTACAAAATTCGCCTCTGCATTAATAACATATAGTATTATTTATACAGTTATTTTTTCTCTAGTTCTTCAATTCTTTTTATGAGAGCTGGATATGCCTCAAATTCGTGCATCTCTTTACATGGGTGGCTATTCTTTTTAAGTTCTTCGACTTCTGCTTTAAGTTCTTTAATTGCTTCAACTAATAGTGGTACAACCTTTTCATATCTAACTGTTAAGTAGTTCTCTCCACTTTTAGAAATTATATTATTATTATCTTCTGGGTCAACTTCTCTATCAAATGGTGCCTCGGCCACAGCTTGTGGTAAAACAGATTGTATTTCTTGAGCCAAGAGTCCAGCATCATTTTTTCTATATTCTGGTTCAAAACCTAAGGCATCAACTTTATCGTCCCAATCGAAAGTATAACCACCAATACTTTGTATTTTTTCTAAGGCATTAGGAATATTTAAAATATTATTTTTTAATCTAGCATCTGATGAATAAGCAGTAATATTACCAGTAGCAGTTATAGCACCGACAACTTCTAAAGCATCAGTGGCAGGAACAGAGGTATCACTAACACCGGCACCTACTGTAATACGGTTAGCAACACATAAGTATCCTCGAGTTGATAGTGACATAGCGCCCTGAGATGCACTCATTGCATCATCTCGCCAGACAAACCCACGGTTATTATCATTATTCATCTGGAAAGTCATTGCATAATCACCCAAGTCTCCATGCCCTTGCCCAGAAACCATACCAATGCCGTAGGTTGCTGATGAACCCCATAATCTATACTTAGTATAAACATCACCTGAATTTACATAATGGTATGTTCCACCATTAGGCCCGGCGGGCCCTGTTGCACCAGTACCACCTGTGCCTCCTGTTTGACCTTTTTGACCTTTAGCACCTGTTGCGCCAGTACCACCTGTACCACCAGTTTGTCCTTTCTGACCTTTAGCACCGGTACCACCTGTACCACCTGTGCCTCCTGTTTGACCCTTTTGACCTTTGGCTCCTGTGCCGCCTGTTCCACCTGTGCCACCAGTTTGACCTTTCTGACCTTTTTGTCCCTTGGCACCATTGGATCCGTTACTACCATTTGTACCATTTGTTCCTGCTGCACCTTTCTGACCTTTGGCTCCTGTTCCACCTGTACCACCTGTACCACCAGTATTACCTGTTTGACCTTTTTGACCTTTGGCACCAGTGGATCCTGTGGATCCTGTGGCACCAGACGAACCAATTAATTGGTGCATTGGATCTCTAATATATAAGTAATTAGTACCAAGACCGGACCAATTTAAAATAACAATTGAAGCCCATTGAGCGCCAGATGTAGGGGTATATGTGTATTCCTTTGTTGCCCAAGATGTATTTACTGAACCATTCTCGAACCAGTTTGTCTTACCTGATGTATCTTCTTGGACTTGCCCATAAGATGAAGAATGAGATACTGCAGTTTTACCCGCGGGCAAAGCAGAATTATATTCATATACTCTAATATAAACACCAGAACTAGCAGTTGTATTTGACTTAATTTTTATCGAAAGCTTGTGTGTCTCACTTGATGCAAGATTAACACGGAAAGCAGGAAATGCTGCACCAATCTGGGTATCACTGCTACTTCGTAATGACATTGCATCTTCAGTTGAATTCCAAGAAATTGTAGCAGGGTTTGAATTACTATAAGTGGGAAGTGCACCATAAGGATTATCAATTAATCCAGTTGCACCTGTACTACCTGTTGCACCTGTACCACCCGTCTGACCTTTTTGTCCCTTGGCACCAGTACCACCTGTACCACCTGTACCACCTTGTGGACCTGTCGCACCTGTTTGTCCCTTTTGTCCTTTACTTCCCGTAGCACCTGTTCCACCTGTTCCACCTGTACCACCAGTTTGTCCTTTCTGACCTTTGGCTCCTGTTCCACCTGTACCACCAGTATTACCAGTCTGTCCTTTCTGACCTTTGGCACCAGTACCACCTGTTGAACCTGTATTACCTTTAGCACCAGTACCACCTGTTGAACCAGTGTTACCTTTAGCACCAGTTGCTCCTGTTCCGCCCGTTGCACCTGTGCTACCAGTTGGTCCTTGAGCACCTGTATTACCTTTGGCACCAGTGGATCCTGTATTACCAGTCTGACCTTTTTGACCTTTGGAACCAGTAGAACCAGTTGAGCCGTTCGAACCGGGTTCACCTTTTAATCCACTATTTGAGCCTACCCAAGCACCAGAACCATTAATAACCTGACTATTATCAACATAGTAGCCATCATTAAAGTTAGCACTTCTACCACTAGTTCTGCCGTCAGTTGAACCCCATTCATGTGTTTCTAAAACAGCTGCAGTAGAAGTACCAGCAACTAAACTTGATGGAAATGATACACCAGATTGGTCTGCATTACTTACATTAATTTCTACATTTACATTAGGACCACTACTCCAAGTCAATTTAGCTTCAACAGATCCATCACCCTTTATTCTTAGTCCCGATACATTTGCATAAGTACTATTATTATTCCAGTTCGTAGTTAATACTGTTAATGAGCCAGAAGCAGATGGATTATAACCATTTGTAGCGGTAAATGATGCTCCACTATGAGCATATGTATTTAAAGAAGCAAATACCGGGCCGTGTGAGTCTTGTACAGTTAAAATATGAAACCAATTTCCTGATGAACCACTTAAACTTGACCAATTCTTTTTAGAACCACCCTCACCTTTTTGCCCTTTGGAACCTGTACCACCTGTTGAACCAGTTGACCCTGTATTACCTTGAATACCTTGAGAACCAGTTTGACCTTTCTGGCCTTTAGCACCTTGCGCGCCTGTATTACCTTGAGGGCCTGTAGAACCAGTATTACCTTTAGCACCTGTCGATCCTGTTGAACCACCAGGCCCCTGAGAACCAGTAGCACCAGTGTTACCAGTCTGACCCTTTTGACCCTTTGCGCCAGTAGAACCACCAGCACCTGTAGAA
>Ga0181390_1000002_pt1 | contig 97186 bp, 90 predicted proteins | sample 13SPOviralmetaG_FD_130085 | JGI IMG/M metagenome (GOLD analysis project Ga0181390, IMG submission 130085) | Marine viral communities from the oligotrophic San Pedro Time Series (SPOT) site, San Pedro Channel, CA, USA - 13 SPOT_SRF_2010-07-21 | ecosystem: Environmental > Aquatic > Marine > Strait...
TGCCGAGTTGAATATAACCATCGTGAGTGATACATCTGCCGTTACCAGCATCAACCACGAACATCATCTTGCTACTCATAGCAGTTCTTGCTCTGGGTTGAGATTTTTTACAAATTGCACAGGATCTTTTTCAGACTTGTGAACCCAATGATACTGCATACGTTGAAAAATAGGGTTCCATGTTTGCACACAGACATAATCAGTCACGTTGTCTCCAATCATCAGGTTTATCTTGCTGAAACCAACTCTTAATATCGTCAGCGTCTTTAAATCCCTTTTTGTGATTGGATGGATCGGGATCTCCTAAACCCATCCTATTCAGAAAATCGTCTGTGCTACCCTCTTCAATATTTTGTGATGCTTGGCGTCTTGCCATCTTCAACATTTCATTAGCAGATGTATTTGCCTTAGCAAGTTTCTGTGCCCAGATCATATCATCTAGTTTTACATCTTCATTATTAGCAATACATTTACAAATAAACTCTAACTTCAATCTATATTGGGTAGAAAGCATCATAAAACTCCCACTACAACTATATTTAGAGACAAAAAAAGGGGGGTGTGTCTGACTGTGACCAGACTCCCCCTTGCGGCGACGATATTCCTAAGTATTTAGAACCATACTTTTCTAAGATGGTGGTCAGGGACAACCTTACCTAGTTCAACCGTCAATAGCCCATCCTCAAAGACAACCGAGCGAATCTCTGTATCGTCAGAGATAGTCCAACTACGGACGAATGATCTTTGAGCAATGCCTCGATGGGCATAGGTATCTTGAGTCTCATCTTCTTTCTTTCCTTCAATGAAGAGTTTCCCAAATTCTGTGAAGACATTTACCTCTTCCTTTTTAAATCCTGCTAGTGCAATTTCAAGCCTAAACTCTACATTGTTTACTTGGACAAGATTGAATGGAGGGTAATTGCTAACCGATTCATTGAGAGTAAAGATACGATCAAAATAATCGTCCATCCCAATGGCATTACGAGTGATTCGATCAAACAACTGAGGAAGATCAGACGCTTGATATCTTTGTAGGTTTCCACCCATGATAGTAGCTCCTTAAAAAGCGAGTTTGTGTTGTGAGGACCCCGAAGGCATCCATCACTATTTAGATATTATACCATAAAAAAAGGAGGGTGGTAAACCCCCCAAGAATTATACGGTTTCCACCTTTTTCTTTTTACCAATATTATACTTTGTCTCTAGTGTCCAGTCATTTTTATCTTTATATGACAAGACCTTGATTTGATTTAGAGGAGCAACATCAGTAGTATCGTCAGGCTTGACAATATTGATAAGTCCCCAATCACTCAAGAGATTAATGATGCGATTACGTCTTTGTACATCATTAATAGTAAGGTTAGCATGTTTACCATCCAAGGCAAACAGTTCCTTAAAGTGGACAATATAATATCTACCCTGTTTATGAAGAATGTGACAGGATTGATAGATCTTTTTTTCCTTGCGAGAAGCTACACCGATTCTTGTTAGAGTTTCACGAACCTTTAGAAAATCATCAGGTTCATTTAGTGTCACTTCTACCATCTGATCGGCAGACCAGTTAACTTCAGGCTCTGCAAATGCAGTCATTTTGTACCTCCAACGTCAAGTCGTTCTCTAATGTAGTCCAGTTGTTTCGTATTTAGAATAGTCAAAGCTTGCATTGCTTTTTCATTACTATAGCCATAGTATTGTTTTACAAGATCAAGATCTTTAATTTTTTCTTTTCGGAGCCAAGGAGAGAATCTCTTCTTTTTCCTGAGACTATTTAGATAAAAGTCATATTGAAGTTTGTTTGGTAATTGATGAGACAAATTCATCTCATTAGCAAACATGATAGTATCTAGAAACCCAGACAGGCACTTGTTTATAATGAAAGCAGGGTACTTCTTTTCACGGTCAGGATCTTCTTTGATGAGATCTTGTTTATTGAAGTTAATAGAGTTCAACCAGTCTTTGAGTTCCATTCCTTTTTCACTTTAAAGTACATTTTATAGTATCGTCCTTTCATTTCTTCAAGGACTTTCATGTCATCACCAAATCCCATATACTTGAGATTCTGATATGTTCCCTCAAGGTCACTAATAAGCAACAACATATTGACAGGAGATGCCTCTCTTCCACCAAATTCATATTCAGATAATGGTTTCATTAGAATTTAGCAGTAACACTAACGACAGTTGCCCCAGGATTTCTTGCTAGAGCGACTTCCCTAGCATCTTGATAATCCCGTGCAATCACAGTTTCTTTAAATACCTTTCCCGCCTTGAACAGAGTTACTTCACAAGTCATCGGATAATATCAATCTCATCAGGATTTGTATTCCAAGTTTCAAGTTTAGTCCGAAGTCTACCCTCAGACTTTAGTTTCTCATATCGTTTGGAAGCTTTATTTTTCCACCAAGTAATCAAATTCTCAGTGTAAAACTTTTCATAATTCTGTCCAGGACAGAGAGTTTCTTGTTGACCAAGAATAACTTCACGAGCATTACCGAATCCATAGTCAGACATATAGAAACGTTTTTGTTCAGTTAGATTTTTTGCACTTACAATCGCAGTTTGGAACTCCGCAACCTTTTGAGAAGGTAAGTTTTTCTTGATGATTGATATCATCTTCTGTTGCGTTTTGAGTTTGCGGCTCGATGCGTCCTCCTTCACTAGGAGTTTGTCGTTGTTCCTTGCGATAAACCATTTGTTCAGATCCTTAAAGATATCGTCGTGTAGAAGGGGTGTAAAATCGCTGTCAGTGAGTCCTTTATACCTCATGTAGGGTTTGAGTCCATCGTACTGTGAGGAGGACTTTGTAGACCCGTACAGGGACGTTGTTTCAAACAGGCAGATGTTAGAACCGTACTTACTATTTAACTGTTCTCTAGCAGCATGTGAACAACAAAGAAGTGCCAGAAGTTTACCGCCCAGATAATTAAACCCAAAGGGTTGAGTCGGAACAATGACGAATCCCATGATTGCATGGCGATTAAATCTACTGAGTTCTGGAGTATCTCCTAGCCACTCATTGCGAGGTTTACTATTAATAGTAGGAGAACCGAACCTAATAAATCCAAGAGTCTTATCAGTATTCTTTTCCTGGACAATCCACTTCAAAGATTTTCCAGGAATAGATGTTTCAAAAGCATGAGACATCGTGATTTGAAGTCTCTCATTGAAATATTCATTCTGAAAAGAATTTGTTCTATCCTTTTGACCAGCTGGATAAATTTTGATATCCATGTCTTGAGGATGCATATCAAAGTCACTGAAGAGATCATCCTCAGGTCTCATACCAAAAAGAGATTGTGGTTGGTCAGCAATACGATCTAGTTTGATCGTGCGAAGATATTCATCAATCCTTCCCGTGTTTGAAAAGTAATTGATGAACTTACTAGCTGCATACACCGCATCCGTTTCACTTAGCTGCATGTTCAATTAACTCCTTCATAGAAGCAGACATTAGTCTGTATCCACTTCCAACGTACAACTGTCCAGAAACTACAGAGACTGTAGCGATGCCCCAAAAGACATAATACCATCTGGACTTGACCTGATGTTTAAGTTTCTTTTTCATCACATCAGATAATCAGTTTCTTTTCTTCTGGAGTAACAAGTTTACTCCCGAAAATCTCATTATACTTGGTCCTAACAGATTCATCAACTTCTACCATGTAAATTACATGGGACTTGGAGACTGTAATTTCTGGATTATCCTTAGAAATTACTGTAGCCCAAGGAGCAAATCCGACATTCTGTGCTTGTGGGATTACCACAAGACCATTCTTGATAGTAATACTATCTTCAGTTTCTGATACCAGTTCGGCCACGACTTCTTCACCAGTCATGATACGAATCAATTTTGCATTAATCATTTGAATTCACACTCCACCATAATTTCAGTCATCGCAGCAAGCAAGTTAATTTCTTGATCTGCTACGAACGCGATCTGATACTGATATTTAGCAATAATGAGGACAGCAGCAGCAACACTAGGACCGTCAAGGGTTTCAAAAAGAGCATCATAAAGACGACGGAGAAGTACACTAGGATCATTGTCCAAACTATTGACGACCCATTTACGTACTTCGGGAAACTTCTTATTCTTAAGCGCCTTGATAAGGTCTTGAATATGGACATCGGAAAAGTTAGCAAGGATAGAAGAGTCAATTTCTCCTGAAGATGCATGTCTTTGACATTCATTCAAGACACGTCTCCAGTCAGGGAAGTGTTTGTTAATTAGTTCTGCTAGGACTTTTGGATCAGATTTAACACCTTCCGAATCCAGGATTGTTTGGAGTCTTTTGAAGAACTTGGAGGCAATGGCAGGTTTATGTTTTCCTGTAATTCCAAATTCGATGACGGAACATCTGGATTGGATTGGTTCGACAATTCTGTTTCGGTAGTTACAGGTAAAGATGAATCTGCAGTTTTTATAAAACGTCTCAATATTTGCCCGTAGTAGGAGCTGTACGTCGTGGGTCGTGTTGTCAGCTTCATCGATAATGATGACTTTGTGCTTTGCATCAGTTCCCGAAAGCGATACGGTCGAAGCAAAGTTCTTGGCTTGATTCCGTACAGTGTCAAGAAATCTACCTTCGTCGGATCCGTTGATGACATAGTAATCTACTCCAAGTTCATTACATAACGCTTTAGCAATAGTTGTTTTTCCAATACCAGGAGGTCCAGCAAGAAGCAAGTTAGGAATCTCACCTTTCTCCAAAAATGACATGAAAGTTTTTTTAGTATCCTCAGGAAGAATACATTCTTCAATAGTCTTAGGTCGATATTTTTCAACCCAAAGAAATTCAGTGTTGTTCATAATCAATAATAAATTTATCTTTCAAGTGCCAGTGAATGTCATCATGCACTTGCTGCATTGCGTTGTGTTTGATTGCCCAGTAATCATCATCATCGTTGATGAGGACAGTGACTTGGGTTTTCACATCAACTCTCAGCGCTCTCATCAGGACTGGGATACGTGATGATGATTCTTTCTGATCGTTCTCCTTTAGAATTGAGGAGTGATTGTCGGTGCCAGGTTCCATTAACAATTTTACAAATGTTCTCTAGTTGAATCTCCATCATCATACGAGAAGTTTTTTTATTCAGTAGTTTCATTAATGCCACCGTAATGTTTTGAGATGATTAAGAACTTCTTCACGAACATCCATTAGTTCATTAAAGCATCTTTGATTATGAGCACACTGACGAAGAGCAGGATCAGGTTTGATTACAGACTCGATAAAAATATCAAGTCCACGATTCCACTTGTCTTGTTTATTTTCTTCATCAGCAATCTGATTTTGATCTTTCATAGTTCAGACCCAATTTGGTTTACGGGATTCGTCACGAAGATAATTAGATGCAACCCAAGGTTTGGATGCGATATACATCTTGTAAGCAGTAAAAGTGTCAATGCTTGTATCAAGTTTATATTCATCTGGCATCGCACGGGTAAAATTATCAGCCATACTATAACAAGTAACCACTTCTCCAACTACACGATGATACAATTTTTTTGCTTCAAAGAGAGTTTTGGCGCAAGTGTGAATCTTTCCATACCTATGTAGATACTCAGTAGTCAAAGCACATCCATGTTGGATTAACCAAGCAAGATTGTAATGATTTTTTGCAGCCCACTGAGTGCAAGGATGATTACGAAAAGCACCTTTTGCAGTACTGTAAGGTTGTCCATCTTTGCGGTGAATTTCACCCCAATTAAAATACCACTTGCTGTAGATGATAGAAATCATCTGACAACACTCAAGTGGCATTTTGACAATATGTTTGTCGGGCAAAACCATTGCAGATAGACGTGGATTTGGGTCTGTTACAAAGATGTTCATAATAAGTGCGTTTCAATTTCTTCTTTATCGAAGAACTGCATGATGTAGGATACACCCCATGTTATCGCCTCAGGGGGGATGTCGTCAATGTTTTGTTTCAAAGTTTTAGCCGCGGAAAAGATTCTAGTCAGACCAACTCCTCTTACAGTGGCCCGAGAAACTTCCATAAATTCGGATAAAGATTCTTCGTTTCCTTTTTTTACACCATCCACATAAAGTTGACGAGCTTCACGTAGAAGAACTTGAGTCTCTGGCGCAAATGTGACTGTCTCATCCAGCAAAGGAATTTCGAGGTTTTTCATACAAGACATACTAAATTTCATAGCACGTCTTGTATCATCGATGGAAAGAGCCCAATCTATTTTATCTCGAAACGCATGTTGGATAACACCGTTTGAACACTCCATCACTCGAAGAATAGCGATCTTATCTTTTTCTTCATCAGGAAGATTCTGATAGATCGCCGTCCAGTCTTTACTCATCAATCTTCCCAAGTAAGATCGGGTTCAAGAGCAATGTAATATGTAAGATCATACTCAGAAGACTTAAACTGAGAAATAAGTTTCCTAGAAATAGAGACTTCATAAGAACCAGGAACGATCTTAATATTCTCAACTTTGAAATGGAGACCAAAGTTTTTGGTCGTCTCGCCTACAACGATAGAGAAATCGTTAGAAGTATCATTCTTACGATCATGAACCATCATTTTGATTTCTCCGTCTTCACCAATGACAGATAGATCTGTAAGGTGATAAACTGCAGCAGCCTTAAGAAGACGGTCTAGTTGAGAACTTTTTAGAGTGAAGTTAACATCAACTGTAGGCAGATCAATAGACTTATTGGGAGGAGAAACAATGACACTTGGGTCAGCAAAGAAGTACTTAGACTTTTGTCGTCCTTCCTTAAGAGTCACATAACTAGAACCATTAAAGTTAAGTTCTGGTTCCTGAAATAGATTTAGTGAGTTGAGAAATTGACCTAGATCATAGATACCAAAGTCTTGAGGAAGTTCCTCATCAATGTTCGCTTCCGCAAGAATGTTCTTCATCACACTAATGGTGCGAAGTTTGTTACCTTCTTTGAAAAGAATCGACTGATTGATTGACGAAAAATTACGCAGAAGATTAACAGTACGATCAGAAAGTTTCAAAGGGGTTTTCGTTTGCATTATGAAGTCCAGCGAAGTGGTAGAGTAGAATACAGTAGTGGATTGCTTTAAGGATGTCAAGTTTAGACTTGCCTTCCTTCTTTCCAAACCTAGAAAGATATTTGATTGCGTTTGATCTAGTAAATGCTTCTGCATCACCGATACTTTCAATCAAATCGAGAGTCTGAGTTTTAGACTCTTTAGAAGTGTAGTGAGATTTATAAGTTCCAGAAAGATATTCACGGACCTCCTTAAGGGTGAGATCTTCTTCAAACTTCCAAAAATGAGGAACAGTTTCTTCTTTTTTGGGGGAGACGATTACTTCTTTCTTGGTGTAATCGTCACCAGGTCGGCGGCGAGTTACAGTTTTACCCCCATCAGGAGATTCGTAGACCCAATTGTCAGTTTGCATTGAGACGTTCATATCATCTTTAGCAGGAAGTGGAGTGTATTCAAACCCTCCATTAGCACTGATAAAGTCCATATCAGATGAGTTCATATCAAAACTAAGTGTATCTTGTCCACCGATTACACTCTCCATGGGAACTTGTTGTGCTGCACCGAAAGTTGTTATACCTTCATCAGATCTACCAAAGTCAAAAGAGATTGTATCGGATGACGGTGGAGTGGGATTTCCAGTCAAACTGAAGCCATCTTCATGCCAGAAATCTTGGCTGGGATGGTCGGCAGGATACCGACCATCTTCATCACGTCCATCATCCTTCTTAATAAAAGGATTCTTACGGTCAGGATCATTACGATCATAATCATAATAATACTTTGAGTGTTCATTCATTTTCAATTCATCAAATAGTAAAGACCATGAGTTAACCATATTATATCAAGCCTCTCCCACAAAGTCTACATCTGAATCAACTTTATCATAAAGATCCATAAACGCTTGTTTTGTCTCATCATCAAAACGATTCAGACAGACTTGAATGGACTTTGCCTTATCACCAAAGATACCAAAAGCTCTAACAATATGGACTAGACGACGTGTTGAAATAACTTCCTCAACACCACCATCGTAAAAGGTCTTACGGATGATGTCCGCCCAGTCCACAAGACGTTTGCAGAACTCAACTTCACCACAAATAGATGCAAGAATTTTCTGTTCTACTGCAGGAGTAGGATATTCTTGTTCAAAGGTTACAGGAAACCTTTCAAGGAATGCTTCGTTGAGCACGTTAGTTCCAATAAATCGTCCGTCCTCGGATCCCTTACCTTTAGTATTAGCGGTTGCGAATACGTTGAAACCTTCTGCAGGCGTAATGTATTTGCCAATCTTTTTCAAGAACACACCTTTACCTTCAAGGATGGACTGGAGACATAGAATTTTGTTGGAAGCAAGGTCAACTTCATCGAGTAGCAAGATTGCTCCACGTTCGAGTGCTTCAATGACAGGTCCGTTATGCCAAACAGTTGCCCCATCGACAAGGCGAAACCCACCAATAAGATCGTCTTCATCAGTCTCAATAGTAATGTTTACACGAATGAGTTCTCGTCTTGATTGGGCACAGGCCTGTTCAACAGAGAACGTCTTACCATTACCTGAAAGACCCGTAATGAACGTAGGGTAAAATAGATTGGACTTAATAATTTTTTTAATATCAGCGAAGTTACCAAAGCTGACGAAGGTATCATCTTTTACAGGAATAAGGTTTTGTTCAGCAGCAGGCAATCCAGGTGGAGCTTGATAAGTTTGTTCTAATTTTTCTTGCAAACTCAAGTTCCACTTCCCACGACTAGTTTTGTAGTCATCGAGATACTTAGTCACAGTAGGATAAGAGACTCCATTAGATGCACAGTAACCACGAATGTCGGCACACGTAACTGTTTCTCCATACAAATCACGGAGAGAATTGATTAGAGATTCGGAGTTCACGCGGGTGGTCATTTGAAACCTCATTGGTATGTATACAATATAAGAGCAAAGGAGGGATATGTCTTTGGTTTTGTACCAGTTCTTAGACTGGTTTTATGCGATCAAAGAAATAAATTCACCAAGAATTTTTTTGTTCATCTTCTTGGCAGATAATGATTTTCTAAAAGCAGATTTGATTTGTGCTTTTGTTGCATCTTCATCTACTTCAAAACTACTGTCCGATTGGAGTGCAGAAGAAGAAAGTCCAAAGTAAGTTTGGTAACCTACATCCTTTATGGAGAAAGACTTTTCTCTCTTATACCTACTGATCATCCTTTCAGAACGATCATAATCTTCAACAAATTTACGGATGAAAGTAGTAGCATCTCTGGGACAAAGAAGACGCATACCAATGAAACTTGTTTGAGGGAATCTAGCTTTAAGTTGATCCAACAGAGCAGTAGTAAGTCCGTGATACGGATGGTCAATCTTAAAGGAGTTTCCTGTTTTGCGATCCCTAATAAAATCTCCTTGATAAACCTGTCGATATCCCCAAAAAGGTGTCCTATCATTATAAGAAAACATACGATTATACTTAAGAGGAGGAGCTTCACCATCCGTCAGAATAATTGTATGCATTTTATCAACTCCAGTATACTTCTTAAATTCAGGAAGAATTCCATTTAAAGCAACGATAGCTTCATGTAGGGGAGTTCCAGAAAGAGATAATTGGCCAGGGACCTGATAGGTAGCACCTCCCCAACGACATCCTCTGGAGTCAGCACTATATGCAAGTCGATAAAAGTTTCTCATTTGTTTTTCAAATTCTGCAGCACGGACCTTACTGGAAAGAACGTTCATCATATGAAAATCTGAAGAGATATAAAATTCATTCTCAATTTTTTCATCCACATGTTCATCATATGAATTATCATCCCTACTAAAAACTTTCCAGTGATTAGTAAAAGAGTATACCTCAAAAGGAATATTAACTTTTTTACAGAACCAAATAAGGTTATACAGTTGCTTTACAGTATCCTGAAGTACATCAGACATGGATCCAGACCAGTCCAGAACAAATACTAGACCATGATTCTTTCCATCAGCTAAGGTCGTGACTTTCTTGAACAAGTCCTCATTGTATCGATAAGTATGTAACTTCCCCGTATTAAGAACTCCAGTTTTACTAGTAGCAGCACGAGCATAAGAGTCTGCAGCTTTACGACATTCAAATTCTTTGACAAGGTAATTAACTTCTTTTTGAGATTGTTTTTTAAATAGTTTATAGTCACTATCAACTTCAGCAAAAATTTCGTTAGCAATTTCTATTCCATATTCCTCTTCTCTGTTTTTAAAAGTGTTTTCATAAAAATTACTCAGTGTCTCATGAATCTCACAATTTTTTGCAATCAAATTGTCAATATTGAGTTCTGGGACCTCTAGGTAATTAATATCGCGACGATGTGGGTTAGTTCCATTCAATTCCTCTACAGCATCATCAAAGTTTTTATCTGTTACAGTTTCAAATTCAGATCCGCCATTAGATTCTTGTGGAAGTTCTTTACTAAATTCACTGAAGTCAATATCACTTTGAGAAGTTGTATCTGATTTCTCACCATCGCCAGTTGACCCCTCAGGAGAAGTTTGGGAAGACTCAAGATCTCCACCGCTTTGTTGACTAGAAGAAGGTGATTGTGTTTGTGGAGGTGGGGTCTGATCCTCTACCTCAGTTTCTTTAAGGTACTCAAAAATTCTAGAGGAAAGTTCCAAAACTTCATCAAAGGTTTCAGTCTTTTCAACTTCATATACAAAGCTTTTTTCTTTTTCAGTAAACTTAATATCAACAAAATTTCCAATCTTCACATAGATATTGATACGGTCCATAAAAGACATTGAATCAATATCAGTATCTTCAATCCCAAAAAAATCTTGATCTGATAGCTCAGAGTATCCGCGATAAAACGTTTTAACAATACCAGGAAACTTACGTTTAATAAGTCTTTCTACACGGGAGTCCTCTAGAACATTAACAAAACTGCCAGGAACCTTAGGATACTTAGACTTCCAGTTAGTATCGGGGGTGTACAGTGCATGACCAACCTCATGACCCACTAGAAGGTCGTATACAGTCGCAGAGGCGCGTTCCCATAGAGGAAGGGTAAGTACCCTCCTACGCACGTCAAAGGACGCAGTAGAGACAGTTCTGTTCTCAATGATAAGATCCTCAGTTGCAAGGAGCTTAGCAAGTTGTCCTTTAACTTCGTAATTGACCATGGGAGTCTTTTGGTATACGAATACTATACATCACTCCAACAGGCAGTCTAGACCCAAATGGACAGTTACTCAACTGGTTTTAGAAAACCCATTGATCTTACTGAAAGTAATCATATTATCAAATTTATCCTGAAGGTCTTGAGTATTGTGAGAGATGATAAAAACATTAGCATCCTTAATTGCATATCTCACAATCTTAGTAAACTCATCAGTGCCAGTTCCATCCAAAGAACTGTCAAAGATCTCATCCAGAATTAGTAGATTGGTGGATGAAGAATTTTTCATCCTTGCAATGTCTCTCCAAGTAAACAGGAGAGCAAGATCAATTCTCATTTTCTCTCCTTCGGAGAAGGAATCATAACTAAAGTTTTCGTGGATAGGAGATTTAATATTTTCTTTAAACTCTTCGTCCAGTGTGAAATTGATATAGAAATCCATCTGCTGCAGATATGTATTAATCTGCTTATTCATTACTGGAAGATATCTCTTGATTATTTTGGATTTTACTCCACTATCTTTCATAAGAGAATGAGCAAAATCCAAATAGGAAATACTCTCAGCCTGTTCAGACTTATCCTTTTCTACTGACCTAAGTTCTTTTTCTAACTGTTTAAGGGCATCTCTTTCAGAATTTCTATTTGCAATTTGTGAGGCAATTTTTTGAATTTCCGATTCCAAACTTCTGGTCTGTTTCTGATATTCAGCAATTTTAGTGTTGTTAATAGAGATGTCATATGTTGCGTCAGTGATCAACCTGGAGAGCTGAGCAAACTCTTTCTCCCTATCCTGTTCTGCAGTGATAGTTTTCTTGAGTGCTTTGTATGCTGTATTAATTTCTTGTACTTGATTTTCAATCTCTCCTACTTTATTTACACGAAACTGTTCTTCTATATCTTGCCCACAGGTGGGACAAACCGAGTTATCCTTGAAAAATCTATGTTCTTTCGTTATATTTTGTATCTTTTGTTCCAGTTTTGATTTAACTCCATTCATTCTCCTAAGCGATTTTGTTGGATCACTGAGTTCTTGAAGTTGTGGTTGATATACATCCGTAATATTTTCATTGTAGTTACGGTTATCTCCCATCAAGTTTGTAATATCTAGAGATAAACTTTCAATCTTAGTCTTCTTATCCTCAATATTTTCTTTGCCTCTCTTATCAAGATCTCGAATAAAATTCTTTTGCATAGAAATTTTTTCTTCTACCATGTCTTTTTGCAAAGACAATTCACGAATATCTTGTGTTGCTTGTCTAATTCTGTTTTTAAGAAGATTCCCCATGCCAGAAAAGATCTTAATATCAAGAAGATCTTCCACAATATCTCTTCGGTTAGAAGAAGAAAGTTGCATAAAAGGAACAAAAGTAGCAGAACCCAGAATGACTGTCTGGGTAAAAGACTTATAGTTTAGTTTCAGTATGGTCTCTTCTAGATGTTTCTGTTGGTCTACGGCAGAAGATTCCCTATTCCATACTTCTCCATTGCAGTGGATCTCAAACACATTCGGTTTGATTCCCCTGATAACTTTATATGATCTATCATTTATATCAAATTCTATCTCAACAACGCAATCCTTTTCGTTTACACTATTAATTAATTGCCCCTTATTAATTCGTCTAAAGGGTTTATTATAGAGAACGAAGGTAAGCGCATCTAAGATAGTAGATTTTCCAGCACCATTTGCTCCAACAATCAACGTTGTTGGAGCGCTTCTAAAATTGACCTCAGTGAAATTATTTCCTGTTGAAAGGAAGTTTCTCCACCTAATCTTCTGAAATACTATCATAAGGAGGGAATACTATATCTTGAGGTGTCACAATAACGTACTTGTAATTATACCTGTTACAAGCCTCGATTGCAAGTTCCTCGTCAATTTCTACAACTGCCAATTTATTGTGATCATCGGCTTCTAAAAGTCCTGCATATCTTTCAGCATCATCCTCTTCCTCAAACATGTAGAGTTGCTTGGTTCCCGTTTCGTCTTCCAACGAATAGGCTCCTTCCCCTTCATGTCCTCTGAGTGATAGGATGAACATACCTACTCCATTTCGCAAGCTTCTAAGTAGACTTCACGAAGTAAGTCTTTTACTCTGTTTTTCTTAAGATCAAAATCAGAATCTTCTATGTATTTATTGAGGAGTGTAAGTGTGTCCTCAATTTTTTCTCCAGAAAAATCAACTTCAGAATCATTTACTTCAAGAGATTCCGTGATTTTAATATCAACCGCTTTCGACTTAAGAAGTTTATCTACAAACTTATCAAATTTTTTCTGATCCGTTTTCTTTCGTACAATCAGTTTAACAATCTTATTTTCATATAGATGTGATTTGAATAGTTCAGCAGGAGTATCTTCATAATAAACTTTTTCAAACATTGTATATGGGTTTGGAATAAACTCCATCTCATAAGTTTCAGTATCAAAAATATTGAAACCACGAATATCACCAGCATCATTCCAATACATTTGATATGGATTGCCTAGGTAATAAATTTGTCCGTCATTACTACGAGTATGGTAATGTCCAGAGAATACAAATTCAAACTTATTAAAGAAACCTTTGTCTATACCACTCTGCTGGATACATCCAGGATACAATTGGAATCCAGTAATTTCCAAGTGACCAAAAGCAATGTTGGTCTTAGTCTTTTCTATTTTTTTCTTCGTCTCATCTATATTATCATCACATATCCAAGGAATCATAAAGGCTTTAAACCCATTGATATCATATTCATCTGGAGATGAGATGGGAATTACATTAGTGTAATCTTTCAATAGAGAATCAATTGAATTGACCTCATTGGTATTCTTAAAGTAGGTATCATGATTGCCGGCAAGTTGCCATACCTTAACACCCAGATCTCTAAATTTATCATATACATTTCTACGAGCCCAATCAAGAGCCCAGAAATCTATACTCTTCCTATTATCAAAAGCATCTCCCATATGGATACACTCTTTGATACCCCTCTTTTCTAGTTCTGGAAAAAAGATATCATCATAGAATTTTTGAAAGTAGTCATGAAAAACTTTTGAAGACCTCCTACAACCGTAGTGAGTGTCAGTGATAATAGCAATCTTCATTGATACATTTTAGATTGAATAGCATCCTTAATACTATTATATTCAAAAGAGCTTCCGTAGTCATCATCTACCGTAAAGACTTCATCATAACCAGACCTTTCAAGAATCTTAGTTCTGATCTCCATCTGTTTTTTCTCTTTTTGAATACGTCTCAGAAAGGCGTAGTGAATAATCTGAGTGAAGTAAGCAAAAGGATTAGTGGATTTCTCTGGATTAAAGTTATGAATGTACTGAACGCAATTTTCAATACCATCACAAATCATGTCCTCGCGGAACATATAGTTAACAAAGTTTGGTTTGTATGATAGATGGGTTGCGATCTTTAAAAAGCACTCTCCCAAATAATTTGTAATTCTAGGTTTAGGTTCGTCTTTCTCTGCAGCGTCTCTTACATCTGCCTTATACTGAACAATAGCATACAAAAATTCTTTGTTGTTTACATAATGTTCAGACCTCTTTCTAGTAGCCATTTCATTGGTCTCCTTTTTAATGTTATTATTCTATCACAAAGTTAGTAAAGTGACAACTTGACACGTCTCTGGATATTGTGTATGATGACTCTGTTGGAGTTCAAAAGCTATTCAGCTTCTTTAGATTCTATATTATAAAGCTTTTCAAGTTGTTTACGTGCTTGATCTACTGTTGTTTTGAATCCACCTGTCTTAGGAATTTTACTAGAAGAAGAGTTTAATTTGGATCTAGTAAATTTCATGTAGGATCCTACTACGTCGGAATCTTCAGAAGCTTCTACAACTGTTATAACGTGTTGCATAGGAACTACAACGATACTATCGGAGGGATTTGTTTTTACCCATGGTATCATTCGTAGACCTTCACCAGTAGAAATATGAACTGCTTCTATTGAGACTGGATCACTGAGCACTAACATGCTTCTTCCATTTTCTTCAACAGGGAGAATCTCGGCAAAGATTTCTTCGCCACTTGTTAACTTAATTGTTCCATAAAATTCTTCCATATTATTTTTTGAGTTTGATTTGAGTGAATTCATAATTAAAATCTTCTTCATTGTAGATCTTAATTCTTTCAATTAAATGATTTAGGGTGTAATTTTTTCTTCCTTGATATGTAATGTCATCTGCAATGTCATAAAGCATTGCTTTTGTTTTGTTGTTTCCTTTCCTCAGTACTCTTCCAATAGATTGTAAGTTTCTGATTCTGGATTTACTAGGTGAAGCAAAAATAACATTATGTAAGTTTTTAATATTGATTCCTGTAGAGAATGTACCATATGAAGCAACAATAATAGAGTCAGTTTCTTGTTCTGTAATCTCTCTAACCCTCTCTCTTTCTACAGCATCTACTCCACCATGAACATAGAATACTTTTCTATTATCATCTACAGAGCTATTTATTAACTCATGAATAATCTTTCCATGGGATTCTACTCTCTGAAATAGAATAAGAGTATTTCCCTTTAACCCTAAAGATAAATTTTTAATAAAATTTGTTCGTTGTTCATGAGAGATAATATATTGGATTTCATCTTCATAGGTATTAAAGGTTCGTGGAGCATGTTTTAATAACAGAATCCTAATATCAAGTTGTGAAAGATGTCCTTTTTTAATTAACTCTGCTGTCTGCGTAATCTTATAACTAGGTCCAAAAAGTCCTTCCAGGACCCACTTATGAGTTTGTGATCCATCAAGAGTTCCAGTAAATCCGTATCTATATTTCGTATCTCTAAGTTTGGTCATGATTCCAACTAAGGACTTTGATTTAAACTGATGAGCTTCGTCACCAATTACAACATCGAAGTCATTGAAAAACTTTTTATCTAATTTATAAATTGATTGCCAGGTTGTAATTACAACTGGGAAGTTAGTTGTTTTTTCTCTACCAGAATAGACTCTATGGCAAAAGGATTCGGAATCCCATCCATAATCAAAGAAGTCTTTATACATCTGTTCTACCAAAGATGTAGTAGGAACAACCAATAAAATTTTCTTATCTTTCTCCACAAAATATCTGACAATCGCATAGATCATCAAAGATTTTCCAGAAGCTGTTGGTGATATCAACAATCTTCGGTTATATCTAAGTGCATCGTACACTCCTTCTACCTGGTAATCTCTAGGAGTATGCTTAGAGATTGACTTCATATAATCTTTTACACCTTCTCTAGAGATAAGATCATTTTTCTCGAAAGGAGTTCCGTAAAATTTACTGTCTTTAAAACTTACTGTGTACTCACTCTTCTTAGCCCATGCACAGACTTTATCTAGAAGTCCTACATAGATCTCTCCAGTTGCTGTTGAGAATAATCGAATCTTCCCATCCCAATACTTGCTGCGATACTGAGGCATAAATTTTGCCCCAGGAACTTCAAATGTAAAATGATCTGCAAGTTCTTGATTGACATGAGGTTCTGCTTGGATTTTAAGAAAAACCTCATTCTTTTTTTCAATGATCAAATCAGTCATAACCTCTTATAAACCTCTGCCACTCAATAGCGTTTTTAATCTGGTAGGTTCTGTTTAGAATTACTTTTATAATACTTTCCAAGTAATCTAACAACATCTGATAATATTCCATTTTAGTCAGACATCTAATGAGTTCCTCATCAGAATCTAGATACTTATCAATATCCGACTTCAATACTTTAAAATCAAATGGTTTTTCTACGTATATTTCTGGCTTTGATTTTCCTGAATAGTACTCCCACTTCTCTCTCCTCAACACTTTGAATTTATTTTCTTGTCCTTTTTTAAGAACGAGAATGTTATTATAAATTTTATAATACTTTGAGTGTAAGGATGGAATTTTTGTTGACTCTAGATGAAGATCATCATTATCAATTTTAGAATCTTTTTCCCAAAGATTCTCAATCATTTCAAGATTCATACTACAATAAACTCTCAATATCAAAGATAGTATATTTAAATGTGGCTTCCGCCATAATATAATTTATATCAGTTGCCTTAGCGTCAAATTGAACTGGAGATAATGAGGTAGGGAATAAGTCTTTAAATTTTACTTTAGTAATCGGAGTGAATGAACTACTATAAATGAGAAGACTCCCATCCGAAAAAGCACCTACCATTGGATCTACTCCAGTTCCAATAATGAATGGCAATGCTTCTTCCATACTATCTGGATATCCAAGACCTCTCATCCAGTCATGGATTTCTAGATAGTTCTCCATATTCTCATCCACCATAAATTGAATGGTGAAATCATTGTATACCAACTTATCTCCAGGGATCATTAAATCCTTGAGAGGGGTTGATTGAACTGCTACACCTAAATTAATACCTGGAATGTTTACAGAGTTTGCGAAAAAATCCACTTTAGGTGCTTTTTCCAAACTAAATTTAAATCCAGTTGGGGATAAGAAGTTTTTATTCTTAAGTTCCCTATCCCATTTGGATAGTCCACTTTCTCTAACCATGGAATTAAATACTGTGCATATTAGTATTTAGCAGTCATTAAATACTGTCCCAACTTGTGAACCCAATTCAGAACCTGCCTTCTGTCCTAGTAGAAGTGCCCATCCACCTGCTAACCAACCAACATAAGGAATACTCATTGCTGCAGGAACAGCAACACCAGCAGCAATAGCACTACCCGCCATTGCACCTTGAGACCGTGCGCCAGCGTCCGCCACTATACATTCTATGTCTTTTACAGACTTTCCCTCGCCGTCTGCCACAGCGCCTCCTGGACCCATATTACGGGTTCCCTCTCTGGTGAACTGATCACGACGCCATTCATTTCTAACTTCAGATCCACCACCAAACAATCCTCTCTTTTCTTTATCAACATCTAAGGACCTTTCAGACTCTAGAATCTTAGGATCGTCTGCGCGATATTCAATTTCATATCCGTCTTTCCCAGCTCTAATAGTATATGATGAATAATCACCACGGGGGATGTTAATGGTTGGAATTTGTGGAACTCTCGGGGGTTCTGGTCTTCTTACAACATAACCCAGTAAACCAATGTGTGCTACTGCAAAAATTGCACCAATAGTTCCTGCAACTACTTTGAACCCTGGTAGTTTAATTTCTTTTTTAGGTTCATCTGACATCTTAACCTCCGATGTTGAATTAATTAACTCACTTAGTCGTCCCACATTTCAATCATTTAAAAGCAGCCCTATTTATAAAAAGGCATAAAAAAAGACCCCGAAGGGTCTTTGGTAAGATGTGAACCTTGAATCACATGAGGTTCTTGACGGTGACTCTTCTGTAGTAACGGTTAGAGTTAGCGAGGAGTCTACCCATTCCCTGAGTGGTTCCTTCCGCGAATGGATTGGCGACCATGCCGTAGCGGGTCTTAAAGCCAATTTTGGGTTGGAAGGTGTCCTGTCCAACGGCGCGAACCATCTGGAGAGGAACATAAGGACAGTAGAACATACCTGCGTCATAAGGTGAAGAACCCTTATAACCAACAACGTAGTACTGGTTTGCAGCATTGTTTGCAGCAAATGGGTCGATGTAGACCTTGTACTTACCAGCAAGTGTGCCAGCGAAAGTATTACCAGTGTCATCAACGTTAAGGTTAGCGTTGAGTGCAGGGGTGTAATCCAGGATACCTGCCATCGTGAGTGCGGATGCAACGTCTGCGGAACACAGAACAACGTTGCCCTTCCCTCTACGAGTTCTTTGTGCGATTGCGTTAGCGTCTCTTTCGATTTGGAAAAGTAGACCCTTGAACTTCTCAACACTCCAACGTCCGTTAGAGTCAACATCGAGGTCGAACTCACCAGCGGTAGCGGTGTTAAGAGTTGCACCCTGTTCAGCAACTTTATAGATGGAACGAATGACTTCGCGGTTGATCTCAGCAAGAATCTCTGTGGAGAGAATATTTGCGAGTTCAGCCTCAGCATTCAAACCATGAATTGCCTTAAGGTCTTGTGCCAGTTCCAAGGAGTACTCTGCTTTCAGAGCTCTTGACTTGGCGGTTACAGTGACTTTCTCGATCGAGAATGCCATCTCTTGGAAGGCATTAGAAGCGGCATCACCGAGAGCTTCCGACTCTCCAGTTGACATACCCTGACCTACGTTGTAGGCAGAGGTTGTTGCGGAACCAACGGGGTTCAGAACTGCGGGGTTAGAACCTGCCTGAGCACCTGTACCGAAACCAGCAGCCTGGTCGGTTTGTCCACCTGTAAGGGACTGATCACTATCCTGACCAGAGAATGCGGTATCGGGCTCGTTGAACAGTGCCTCAGTACCACTCTGATTGGTGTAGCGGGAGCGCATTGCAAAGATTAGTCCAGTAGGACCACTCATTGGTTGTACGCCTGCAAGGTCATATGCGACCAAGTTGGGCATTGCGCGTCTGATCAAGGAGATCAGAACTGGGTCGAAACCAGCGACAGGACCTGTGTCAGTGGAAGAACCACTGAAACCACCAGTACCAGCCGAGTTGGTTGGGGATGCTTCACTCAGGAAAGAATTTTCTTCCCTAAGCATTTGCTCTTGGTTCTCAAGGAGAACGGCGGTGACATTACGTCTATGACTATCCTTGATAGCTCCAGACCCTTCGTGGTCTAGTAGGGGAGCCCACTTTTCAGTAAGCTGTTGGTAATTAATGTTTTGTTGCATTTTGGATTCCTAGGTTTGAAATTAATAATCTCTAAATCACTGCTTGACGTTAGAGAGTGCTCTTAAGTATGCAGCCATAGATCCAGTTGCTGGTTCTACGTGCTCTGCTTCTTCTTTCAGAACTTGAGTCTCTGTCGTCTTGGAAGAACTAGAGTTACCAGAGAAGTACGACTCCTTCAGTGTTTCTAGTTTTTCACGATAGCTTTCTTCACTTTCAAACTCAACACCTTCTGCAAGAACTGCAAGTTTGTCTTTCTGAGAAACTGCAAGTCCTTCTGCAACAGTATTCATAATAGTTTCAGCAGTCGATACCGACAACTTACTATTCAGAGCAACATTTCTTTCGATTTGCTCATTGAGTTTGGTCTCCATTTCATCAAGTTTGTCTACCATGCTCTCAAGTACATCATATCTATCTTCAGGGAGTGATACATAATGTTCTTCAAATAGACCCTTCATTCCTTCAAGGAATGATTCGGTCATCTCTGTCTTGATTCCACGCTCAACGGAGAGAGCGTTTTCTTCAAGCCATTCTTCAGCGACATATTCGAGGTACGAATCTAGTCTTTCGGTAAGTTCAACCTTAATGGATTTAACTTCCTCGGCAAACTGAGTTTCGTAGGCCTCTTGAATCTGATTTTCGATATCTGTGATCTTAGCGGTAAGCGAAGCTTCAAAGATTAGTTTAGCTTTTTCTCTGAATTCTTCCGAGAGTTCTTCACCACCCAGGAGTGCTTCGACATCTTCTGCAATCGCAGAATCAATATCAATGATGCTCTCTTCGGTTTCGGTCAGATCTTCCTCAGCAATTACTTCTTCAGCAGATGCTTCGGCCTCTTCAGCGTACTTGGGTGCTTGTTGCATTGGTTCAGCAGGTTTTGCGCCTTTGTTGACGACATCCTTAACTTGCTTAATAGTCTGCGTAGGAGTTTTAAGCGCGTTAGAATTATCGTCTGGTCTAGAATTCTCGGGGGTAGGTCCACCGAGATCCTCAACGGCAGCGTTGTCAGGAACATAGTTAGGTGTTTTGGGCATGGAATCACCAGCCGCAGCACCACTATTGACAGCGGTTTTGGATTGCTTAGTGCCTACTTCCATTTCTTGTAAATCTCCACGAGACATTTGAACTCTCCGTTTTTAATCGTTGTAGATATCGTAATCTGTATTTATTTATTAAATTCAGAGATTTGATAAGAAGTTTTGGAAGATTTCCAATTTCTTCTCGTCTAGTCTCTTTTGATCAACAAATTTATTTATGGTTTTTTTAGTTTCTTTAATTGCCTGATCGACAATTTCTTCAGGCTGTTTCTCAATTACCGCAACGGTTTCTTGGACTGTTGCTTCTCTAATTTGAGACTGTGCCTTTAGAAGACCTGCATCCCAAATCCATTCAACTCCTTCCATGATTCCGTTAACAAAAGCATCAGGAGCAGAGGGATCTGCGACAATATCAGCAGCAGTAGCGAGCATAAAATCCTCACCAACTACTTTATATCCTTCATTTGTATCACGTAGACTTCCCATTCCCCTAGAAGAAACTCCCAGTTGGACACCCTCATCAATCAGTGACTGAGCAATTTTGCCCATAGGGGTATCGAGAAGTTTAGCTTTTCCAATAAAATTATGTCCCTCTTTGTGAAGGTCTACAATTTTATGAGAAACTCTATCTAAATTTACAGTTGGTCCATCAGGATGTCCCAATTCACCAAGAGCACGTCCTTTAGAAACAAACTGTTCGCTGTATCTGTTTACCTCTTTATCCAGAGTTTCAACAGGATAGAAACGACCATTCCTATTCTTCAAGTTTCCTTGAAGGAAAATACCTTCAATAAACATAGATTTCTTGCCGTCTTTTTCTTCGACAAGAACCTTTGCTGATTCGATTTCTTCGGTAATAAGTTTCATTCTTCCTCTGGTTCCTCGGCAGGTGTTTCAAGTTCTGCAGATACCTCTACTTCACCATCAGAAGTTTCTGGTTCTGCATTATCTAATTGATCAACCCAAGGATTGGGCCCTCCAAACGCATCAGCTGTTACAGCTGGACGAATGGTTTCGATGTTTTCTGCAGACTTTGCAAATAAAACATCTTTGATCCTAGAATGAATTTCTGTAGGAGAGTCATTCTTCACAATCAAATCAATAAGGTCATCCATAACAGGTAAATTAAATACAAACTAGAAGTATTTATATTTCCCCTCCCTTGGGCATCTCTATGGATGATCCGTCAGCTTCTACTGCAGAATCATCAATACCTGGTTCTGTTATTGGAGACCCAAGATCTTCGCCTGCACCGATACCCATTTCAAGTTGTTGAACTTCCATAGGATCAATCAACTTACCATCCTTAATTTCTTGTGCCATCTGTTTATCAATATCGATCATCTCCTCATCTTTTTGTTTGAGAACATTTCTCCTTACATATTCGAGAGAGAAATACTTTCCAAGATATGGGTCAACCGCAGCAGCAGTTCCAAGTCTTTCATTAAGTAGTTCAGTCTCTTTTAATTCTGCAAAGTGGTTATCATAAACAAAGTCATATTGGATATGATCGGAAAGAATTTCCCAATCTTCAGGCGTAACAATGTTCTTAAGAATGAGTTGTGTCTTCAGCATGTCGCTGAAAACACCAGAAAATCTTTTTCTTAAACGTCCAACAAACTTGGTAAATTTAATTTCATCTCTCAAGATTTCCGAAGAACGTCCAAGATTGAAACCTTCTCCAGAACCAGCAATACGAGATTCTGGGACACCCAGTGATCTGTATAATTTTTTCTGGAAGTATTCAATATCAGAAAGTTCTCCCAAGTTTTGACCACCTGGCAACGTAGTTATTTCAGTTCCTCTTCCACCTTCACGACGAGGCAACCAAAAATCTTCAAGCATACTCATATGCTTACGATCATCTCGCACTTCACCAGTCGATGCATCATAGACTAGTTTGTTGCGATAACGACTCATCACATCTTTCAAGTATTGTTCTGCTTTAATCTTCGGCAGATTACCAACATCAATATAGAAAATTCTTCTTTCAGGAGCACGGGACAATCTATAAATTACAAGACTATCTTCAATCATGCGAAGTTGATTGAGTGCTTTAATAGTTTTGTGTAGATATGAAAGGATAGTTTGCTTATTCCTATCCACTAAACCAGAGTGACAGAATGTTACTGCGTCAAGTGCAATTTTTACTGGTCTATTTGCATTACTAAATGGTTGTCCGATAGCTCCTATATTATTTTTTGCTGATTGAGTATTTGGATCATAAAGATAATACTCTTCAATCTCTGGACTTGTTGGACTAGAATTATCTTGAATCTTTGTTACTGTTTGTTGTAAGTTATCTTTTTTCTTTAACTTCCTAATATACTTAATTCTTAGAGGATCAATGTAACGTACTTCTTGAATGCCTTCTTCTGGTGCTTTGAGGTCAATTACTTTATGATAGAAAATTCTTCCATCAACATACCAGTTACGCAAAATTTCATGACACTTCTTGTCGAAGTCCATGACTTCTTTGACTTTTTTAAACTCAGATCTTATAAGATCTTTGAGTTTATCCGAACCAGGAAGATTTGACAGATCAATTTGAACGGGTGAATCGTTCTGATCCGAGACAATAGCCTCATTTATAATATCTTCAATGGCACTATCCACCTCAGGATGCAATGCCATTTCTCGATATCTTTTTATCAAATCATATTCAGACTTATATACACCTTCAATATCTACATATTGACCATAAAAACCACTGCTAACATAAAAGTCCGACGAATCCTCATCGGACTTTGGAACAGGGGAGACGATACTCTTCGAGGTGTCGTCTTCTTTTTCAATTTTAAAACCAAACAACCTAGCCATTTAGATTCACTTGAGGCATCATCAAATGTATTTATTCAATGAGAATTAAGCAGTCTGAGAATCACTTGATTGAACTGGCTCCTCTTCTGTACCAAAGAGGTTAACGTTCTCTGCAGTATATGCATCCCACCACTGAACTTGCATATCTACAGTAAACTCTTCAATAGTATCGGAGTTGTCGTAAGATAGTTCGATGGAACTGACGTTTGTTGGGAACAAACCGTGGAAGACATATTTTTTCAGAACGGGATACTTATCACCAGCACCCAATGTTGCATCTTTAATAGTGGTTGGGAAACTACCAGTAGAACCTCTGGTATTTCTTCCTAGTTGATACACAACTGCATCTTTTTGATATTGAGTTGGATTAATAACACCAGTAGCATTGTCATGCTTATTGATGCCATTCATCCACTGCTCGAATGCATTTCGTAGATCGAATGAAATGTCATTGATGACTGTAATAGTCCAGACATCAAAGGTTCGGTCACCTGCAACTTTAAGATTTCTTCCTCTGAAAGGAACGTCGATGACGTTAATATTCGAGGCTGGTAATTGAGCAGCCTTGATTAGAAATCTAGAATTGGCAACAGATTCCGTGGCGACTTGGACATAGCTTGGGAAAGCAAGTTCAACCTCAAACAAATTGGGGCGGGCGGCCCCTCCAGATAGTCGAGCCTTGAAATCCTCAATAGTCCTATTCCCTACCAATGGTGGGTTAAATGACTTTGAACTGGGCATGGCTAATTAACTCCTTATACTGTTATTTAGTGAGACGGATCAAACATTACCAACTACTTCATCAAAACTGACTCCCGAGCGTGTCGCGACGAATGTCAGACCAATGAAGTTGATTGATCTATTTGGTTTTACGAAGATATCAGCTTTGAACTGATTGGAATCAACAACATCTGGTGTGTTGTTAGAGTCATCACAAATGACAACGAAATCAATGATGCCCCTCTTCGCCTTAACATCGCGAAGATATGGTTCAACAATATTCAAGAAGTTAGTTCTTGTGAGAATGTCATTGAACTCAAAGAGTTGTGCTCTTGCAGCTCTCTCTATTGTCTGTTCAATAGTGAGGAACAGACGACGAACGTTAATTCTGTCGAATGCAGATGCTTCTTTAAGAGCAGTCTTATCACCATAGAGAACCATTCCTGCACCAGGGGAGAATATCACTGGGTTAATTCTCTTGGGATACAGAAGATCTCTCTGTGCCTGTGATGGGTTGTATGCCAGTTTAACAGCATTATTAATTGAACCTCTTTGTGAACCTGCAGGAGAGAACCATGGGAAAGAATTGATTGAAGTTCTTGCCATGAGACCAGCAGTATCACCATTCAAAGGAACATATCTGAAAGAATTATTGAATCTATCAAATGTATACTTGTAACCAGAATCAAATACAGCATAAGAACTGGAAGACAGACTATCATAGAAGTTGATAACATTATTTGTCTGTTGATCCGAGTCACTAATTCCAACAACATCAGGTTTGTATGGAGATATACATGCAATACAATCTTTACGAGTATTTGCAATTTGAATCAATTTGTTCGCCTTAGCTTGTGCCTCAAAAACAGTATCACCTGATGAAGGCCCCTGGATAATATAATTAATGGAATACTCTGCAGGGTTTTCTAGGATAGTATACGAAGAAATAACATCCGAGAGGTTACACTTGTAAACTCCAACACCACCATAATCATTACCCCCTCCAAGGGAGAATGTCTGAGCACCAGCACCGTTAAATGTTGTTCCTTGTGAAAGTTGTCCCCATGTTCCACTTGCATCTAGAGTATAACCACTCAACATACTGAACTTAAGTGATGTGCCAGTTTGGGCAGCACCAACAAAGAGATTTTGGGAATATTGTGCAATATAGTTTTTGTAGAAGATATCTGCACTTGGAGAAATCTTTGCATCAGAAGCCTTAGAAAGACCGATCCATTTCTCTACGATGTTTCCTGCACTTCCAGTTACTTTACCAGTATCGTCAACAACAACGATATGCATTTCATCAAATCTAGAACTTCTCTCTCCAGCATATGCAGATGTTGAAGGTCTCTCGGCAAGAGACTTCCAGAAAATTGTCTGGTTTTCTAGTCCAAGAGTCTGTGTGTTATACCAGTCTTGTGCAGTATTTCCTTGTCTTAGTGAAAGTCCACTACCAATACCTGACTTAACAATGAAGTCTGTATTAGCGAAAGAAACTGAAGCTGCAACGTCCATGATGACTGCAGTGGTTGAATCACCTTCTGTAGTGAATCCAATAACTGTTCCTTCGTAGTTTCCATTGACCGACTTTACTTTATCACCAAAAGCAATCTTGGTGTTATCCAAGTCAGCTCCAAATCCAATCATTGTGGATCCAATACCAACAGTTGCTTGGAATCTAGTCCTTTCAATACTAACTTGATCACCTACGTTATCGAATATTCTATAAAGGTTTCTATTGTTGAAGTTAGTTGTATTGATACCACTAACGAATGCTTCTTGTCCTGCGTCATATCCAAGGAATGCCCTTGTAGAACTACCTTCCTGGTAATCAGTTTCTGACCATGTGTCTGTTACGACGTTATGCTGAGATAGAACTTTAACGTCAATCGAATTAGTATTAACTGCAGCGATGACACCCTTAAGGTATCCAGTTTCGATTCCGACAGTACCATTACTCAATGCTACTGCTGTAGTGAAACCAGCGGTGATTGCATATCCTACCTGGAGACCGTCTGTACCTATTGCCAGTCTTTGGTCAGCAGCAGCATCGATCGTGCAAACTTTTAGATCATTTGCCCAAGAACCTGGGTTTCTCGATGCATATGTCCAGTTGATATCTTCTAAGTGATTATTTGTATAATCCTCAGAGGAATTAATCTGCAAGTTTGACAGGGATCCCCCTGCTAGTGCAACGTTGGCGTTAGATAGGTCTGGGTGAGCAGATCTAATGACTCTTAGAATACCACCGTAAGAAAGATACGATGAAGCACTCATCCAGTACTCATACTGGGAATCAGTAGATAGTGGCTTACCAAACGTTTGTGTAAGATCGTTTTCAGTTTCAATCAGTAGTGGTACATCTACGGGTCCTCTTTCAAAAGGACCAGCAATGGCACCCACCTGATCATTAATATTATCAATACGTCCAATAGTTAAGTCAACTTCTCTTACCTTAACGCCTGGGGAGACTAAATTTAATGACATTGTTAGTTCCTCTTTAAGAAGTCCATTTTTTATCTGTTATTATTTAGAATTTACTCGTTTTCAAGTGGGGAAACAATGCATGAACTCCCTACCAGTCTGGGTATGTAGATGTGTCTTTTAGTTTTGTAATCCTAGATCTCATTACTCGTTGTTTAGTACAATCCTTACACTCATAAGAGTAAGCAGAAGCAGTGGTTCTATTTCTTCTCGTCCTATAAAAGTCTGTTAATAAATTTTTTATCTCTCCACAAGACCTACATTTCCTTTCATTTAGAAGAAGATGTCCTAACACAAACTCATCATCTAGGTTCATCTACCGATAGTCCCACATATGTGACATATCACCATACTCATCCGTATGCCATCTATCGCCACTAGAATCTACAAATGATGTCTCTTCATGGATTCCGTCACTTAGAAATCCAAATGGAGCCATATCCTGTTCAATTTGATCTCTTTGATCATCGTAAATTCTTTTTCTGATATCATCGTCGGACATTTCTTTGAAATAATCTTGTTGGACTAACCAAGCAAAAATAACCAAACACATAGCAAGGTCATCGTTACATCCCTCTTCAGCTTCAAAAGAATTATTTTTTTGAATAAATGTCGTAAGTTCTGCAATAATATTATAATCGGTTATCAATAACTTATCAGACTCGATCATTGTCTTTAAGTTTAGTGATCCGATTTTCTTGACTGTCTTAGACATTTTGACACCCAACTGAGTTTTTTTGCCAGAAAATCCTTGACCAACTAATTGCCCAGCTCGACCTCGCATAGAACACATGAGTAAATTTTGATATTCTAAATCGTATTGAAGAGTTGCTGCAATTTGATCTCCAATATCATTTACTTCACATAAAATGTATGCATCATTATATGCTTTTGCAAATTCCCAAATAACATTTGGGAACAACATTGGTCTAATGGAATTATTTCTATACTTTGCAACAACCTTATATGGAAACTCTGTTGTATCAAATACAATAAAAGCAGAATAATCTTTTTCTACACCTCTAGCAACGTCAACCGTCATAATATAATTATGATTCTCCATTGAATGGCAATATATCTCTCCGCCATTTTTTGCAGTATTTATTGGTTCATCATATACCATCGACTTCAATTTTGAAGGCGCTATCAGAGTGTCTACAGATCCTAAGAACTCACATTCAAACTCAACTCGGAACTGAGACTCCGAGGTATTTTTTATAGTCTGTTCTTTCCAAGCATCATCACGACCAGGAACTTCTGACCAATGAACTTCCGTATTCGTGTATTCATTTCTACCAAGTTCGGAGTCATGCCATAATCTATAAAAATGGTTCATACCCTTTGGGGTAGAGACGATAATTACTTTTGTAGATTTACCAGATGAAATGGTGGGATATACTGAACTGAAAAACTCCTCTGCGATGTGATTTGGAATGAACGCAAACTCATCAAGGAAAATGATGTTGAACGACATGCCTCGAACAGCACTTGCAGATGTCGATGCAGCAAGAATTTTTGATTTGTTTTCCAACTCCATGGAACCTTTATTCCATGCAACAATACCCTGTTGCATCCAATGAGGTAATGCCTCATAAGCAGTTTGGAGTCTTCCTAAGAGTTCTCTGGCAGTTGCAGCTTTGTTTGCAAGTATACCAATAGTAACGCTATCGTTGAAGAGTGCATAATGTAGGAGATATGAAACGACGGTTGTTGATTTTCCCGACTGTCGGGGCATCTTACAAATGTTGAATCTGTTTTCATGGAAATTTTTTACAAGTTTTTCCTGAAAATCATACATTTTGAACGGAACCAGTCCTTCATCGAGACTGATAATCTTCACATAATTAACTGCAAAATATAAAGGATCTTCCTTACACTTTAAGTATTCTTTAACTTGATCTTGAGTCCACTCAATAGCAACATTGGACTTCTTGAGATTTGGGTTGCCAAGATATACACCATTATCAGACATAACTTATTCAGGGGTTTACCATAAAAAGGGGTTCTCTAGGGTCTTTCACCGCAGGGTAAAAATAAATTACCTTTGCTCCAGGATATACCTTATCCACTTCAGACTGAACATCTTTCTTTACAGGTCTTCCTCTTTGAGGGAAGAACATTTGGAGAGATCTAGTTGACCCTCTAAAGACTAGATTAATAGTATAGTAATTTCCGTACATAGCAATTCGGTCTGCACCTTCACCTAGAAATATTTGGAAAGATTTCATGTTTCAGAGACATCTATATGATTATTTAGATTGATTATCTTTGGATGCTTGCTTTAGCATCTTTTGTAGATCTGCTGTACTTCCAACAAACAATGCGTTATTCGTGACATTGGTAGGACTCTTTTTCGATTCCTCGTTAACATCCTTTAGTTTCTTTTGAAGATCCATCAATTTATCTGTGGTATCCGCAACATTCTTTATTAACTGCCCAGCAACCTCATAAGCTCTAGGTGAATCCGATTCTTGTGATAACTCAAGAATACCATCAATTGCTTCCTGTCCTTTCTCAATCAAGGAATACAAATGACCTCTAGTATATTCATAGTCTCGGTCAATATCCGGCTTCTCTTCCCGTACAGGTTTCTTTTTGACGACAGGTTTTTCTTCGGGTAATACTTCCGAAGGAGTAATATCTAACGACTCGTCAATACTATCAAAGTTTTTACTCATAAGTCAGAATCTCTACTCTGACTGATACTATAGACTTGTCCATCCAAATATTCAGTTCTCGTTTCACCAAATCCAAAGTCATCCTCATCTAGATTTGCTTCTACATATACATCATCTTGAATAGTAATTGCATTGATCTGGACATCAATATCATGAGGGACAGCAACCGTTCCGTATTCTCCTCTCTCTACATGCAACCGTTGTCCACTCTTAGACCTGATTCGCATAACTTCTTCATCAATTTGAATGTAGCTATTGGAAACAAATGGAGTTGCATCTGAGACAGTAAATGCCGTTACTCGATCATCAAATACTTCTCCAGTTCTAGCAGTATCATCATTATCATAATCTTTAATAGCAATAGGAACAGCAGTATACCTAAGTTGTCTATTTGGAGTTTTGCGATTATCAGTTCCTTGCATATAATCAACTTGAACTTTCTTGATGAGTCCGTCAGTAGTTGCACTAATAGGACCGTAAAGATAGGCTTTACAAGTAAAATTTAAAGTATAAATTAAAGCTCTTCTTGTTAAAAAGTCTCCTTCATAATTATCATCCATCTGAATTGCTTCTAATGTAATTGGAATATCTCTAGTCTCTCCAATAGTATCAGTGAGATTGACTGTTAGATTAAACGATGGTTGAAAATAAGGTAAAATTTGTTCTAATATTTCTAGAGCATCTTCATTGAGTTTTGTTAGTATACTCAATTGCATATTGATATTATATGGGACAGGCATATATCCCTTAATCAATTTATTTGTATCTTTATTAACAGCCTTAAAAGTTTGCATAGTAGAAATTTTCCTACTAGCATCATATTGAACTCCAATCATCTCAAATGACATTCTCGGTAATGTCAACGCACCAGCTGGTTTACCTGGAGATCTTAAATCTCTACTTTGCTCTAGTCGTGCTAGAAACTTTTGAGTTGGTCCGTAAGAAATTGGAACATTAATAACACTAAACGTCTTGTCATTTTTATCTTGATGCTTTATTTCGATCCCATTAAAAAGGGTTCCGAAGGAAATAATTACTTTCCTAATAATTTCGTGATAGAAATGAGAAGTTAACATGATACAGTATTTTTAATTATTTAGACTTCCCCAAAAGGATTTCTTTCTGTAAAATCAATAATGTTGTCTGCTTCAAATTCAATCTCATCATTGGAAGCAAACTCATTGCCTTCAAAATTAGAATTGGCAGTAGCAACAGTATAACTTGCTGCCGCACCAACAATAGTTTCTCCATACTGGAAATCTCCAGTTGCATTGCCAAGTTTTAATATTCTATTACCAGAATCCCAAGAAGCAACAAGTGCGCTTGTTCCACTGGAAACTCCTCTCACAGATTCTCCAATTAGGAAATCACCAAAGAATGGATTTATAACTTCTTGGATATCTACCAATGGGGAAATCGCAGTGTAACCCGCACCTGCATTTGAGAATCTAATTTGAACGATACTAGATCCAGTGCTTACAACTGATTCTGCCTGTGCATTTTTAATTAGATCTGAGGTATTACTGGACTGAGGAACAAACACGGAAGTGATCCCTACAGTTGGGGTAAAGTTGTATCCAAATCCAGCGGTATCGATTCCTACTGATCCAAGGACACCAGTAGATACTATAGCAGTAGCAATAGCTACTGATGTTGGTTTGCCTCCCCTAAAGGTAATATTTGGAGGAGTAGTGTATCCAGTTCCTGGGTTAATTAATAGAACTCTATCAATAGCCTTATTGGAAACGCCAGTCCTGCTCGTCATAATAGCAACTGCAGTTGCCTGTTGTCCAAGATCTGGTTTCTCAATAGTCATTAATGGATTAGAAACATATCCACTACCACCGTAAACAATTTGCAGTCCAGACACCTCTCTGTCCGCATTTATAGAGGCATATACTTCTGGATATTCATTATTGAGGTTCTCAACAAACTGAGATGTCTTGGATGTTGGTGTATCTATTTCTTGTTCTGATGTTGTTGTTGGAACAAGAGCTTCACTGGCAGTTCTAAACGAAGTATCCCCAGTAAGATTGAGAGTCACATGATCTAGATATCCAATATATCCATCTTTGATTGTATCTAGTTTGCCTAGACCAGAAGCATCCGCACCATAATGTAGTTGGTTGTTCGCAAAGAACATGATTGGGTCTGCATTACTATACTCAGATCCAGGATTACCATTCACACAGAGTTTAGCATTAGAACCATGTTGTTCAATTCTAATGAAGTTCCATGCATTCAATGTAAGTGGATTTGGATTTTCAATGGCAGTAGATCCAGAAGCAAAAACTACAGTTCCAGAATCTCTATGGTATACTTTGATTCTGTCAGACCACAAAATAACTCCACCATAACTTGGATTTGGAGTAAATGTAGTTGGATAAAACCACATACTAAAAGACAATCTCCCATCTTCAGTATCTCTAGAGTCAATATTTGTTGGGAACTCAAATCTTGACTGTTCCGTATCCTGAGTATTGTCGTGATATAAGGAGTTATTTCCAAACTTTGTTTCTGTTGCTACCGTTCTGTTTGGCGGTGTAAAAGTTACTTGTGGAATCTGAATATAATTTGTTCCACCAAAATGCAAATTGACTGTTTTTACACGACCATTGACCGCAGTTGCAATACCAGTGGCTTGATTTCCTCTGGTTGGTTTTGAAACATATACTGATGGTGTTGATTTATAATTACCATCATTAAATAATTGAATATACTGTACCGACTTTGTTCCAAAAATTGTAGACGCAAGAGATACCGATGCAGTTGCATTACCATAAGTATCCTTAGCCAACTGAAGGGATATAAATTGACCACCCATACCAATTGGTTCCATGACTTCATCGCCATTGACACCAGCAAGAGTATCTGGAAGATCAATGATCTCATCTTCATATTCAAAGATCTCGCATCTCAATTCATACATGTAAAGATCATTGAGTTGATAGAAAGGAACTTTCGTCTCTACAAACTTAATTTCAAACAATGCGTTGTCTAGAGGGAGATAGATTAAATCTCCTTCTTGAGGTCTAGTTGCAACTTTAATTTCATCTTCTGGCCACAACTTCAATAGAGGAGATATAAAATCATCATATCTTTCTTTAGATATTACTAATTGTATCTCGTCTTGTGATCTAACTCCAAATTTTGATAGAATTTCTGATGGACTTCCAAATCCATCAAAGTTAACCAAGTAAGCTTCGAGTCTAAAACTATCATCAAACCTAGATGCAGTTATTTCTTTAATAACTGTTTGCTCATTAACAATCCTCCTAGGCATGTACAAGACATCCTGACCGAACATTTTTAGATGTTCGTTAACCAAGTCCTGAACCAATCTCTGTTCGCTTGGTGAACCGTGGAGAAAAAATGGATTTAAGGGCATTATCCTATCATATCTAGGGGTGGCATGGCATATTCAGTTATCAACTTTTGTTCATGATCTTCTAATTCTCGTTGAGCGTCATCAAATAGTTGTCTACCGTTCATCTCAAGTCCACCAGGAAGCTTAACTCCTTGGAACTTAATTAGGTTTTGTCCCCATTGTCTTTTAATTAGAGATGTTGTATACCTCTTAATCCATAGATCATTATATACAGCAGTTTCACTTTCTGGATCTACAACTCTATAACAATCTAATATTAGAAAATGATCTTCTGTGAGTTCTTTTAGATTTATATCCATGTATAATCTACTGTTCTTTTTGTTAAATCTTATTTGGACTTCTGGATTAAGAAGAAAATCTATAGTCTCCAAGTATGATTTTGTTTGACTATAGTTCAATAAATCTATTGCGCCGTAGTAGTATAAATCATTAAGGAAGAGTTGATATTTTATATTGAACATCCCCGCCGATAAGGTGGATGAGTCCATTTTAAATATCTTATTGACTCCAATAATAGTGTCTGGTAATGGAAGGTAGTTAGCTTGTTCTGTATAATCTGCAGAAGAAATCCCGCCAAAAGTATCAGTAACAGTTGTTGTTTGAGCAATTCCAACCATAGCAGTTCTTTCTGCCTCGGTCAACTTATGTTTTAAAAATACTCTATCTATTCCCTCACCATGTCTTTCATGATATAATTGGAGTGCATCGTCTATCAAGTCTTCGATTTGATCATCATCGACATTGACTTCCAATACTGGCTTTCCGAGTTTCCTGAGGCAATACTGCTTCAATGCTTCTCTACTGGAGGGCTTAGCCATTCCTAATAATCATAGGGTTCTCAACATATTTATATCTCATGGAAAAGTACTTAATAAATGAAATCGAAACGTTTGCAGTCAATGATGAATTGGATGCAAGAGTAGAGTTAATGGGATGGGAAGAAAAACCAATCGTATACATCGATAATTTTTATAAAAATCCCGATCAAGTTAGAGATTTGGCTCTAAGAATCCCTCCAACTTTAAATAGAAGAATTTGTGGAGGAGTGCCAGGTGGTAGAGTTAGTGCAAATTTTGATCTTGATCATTTAGTTCCAATCTGGACTGACATAGCCAAATCAGTTTATGGATTGACAAAAGAGGAAGAAGAACGATTTATCTGTGGATGCAAACAACTTACATTCTCGGTAAATGTAACTGCATCAGATCAAGCACTTATTCCACACGTAGATTCTCCTATAGATAGTAAAAATTTAGTTAGGGGTTGGGCAGGTGTAATTTATTTAAACACGCCAGAAGAATGTCATGGTGGCACTGGATTTTATACTTATAAGGGAATGAGTTGTGTTGATGTATACCAATCTGGAATCTGGAAAGAGGACACCGTAAGAGATAGTGTTGGTCCTTGGGAACTTGTTCACTTAGCAGAAATGAAATACAATAGATTGATTGTATATCCAGATAATTTTCTTCATGGTGTATATCAACATCCAGGTCACTTTGATCAACAGGTGTATAGACTCGCTCAATCAATATTTCTACCTATTCCAACGATAGTATACTGATGATTTTAATTACTGGATATAAAGGGTTTATTGGATCTCACTTTCAAAACTATTTTGAAACTGAAGGAGAACATGATGTTATTGGAATTGATGTCGATAACGCATGGAAATTTCTGTCCAAATTTAATGGATGGGAAAATGTAGACTTAATAATTCATAATGGAGCAATCTCATCTACAACAGAAAAAAACTGGGTAAAGATTGCACATTACAATCAATCTTTTACTGCTCACCTATTTTCACATGCAATTGAACATAAAATTCCTATAAAGTATGCATCCTCGGCATCTGTGTATGGTAATCAAACAAGAGAATGTAGGAAGATCAATCCACTGAATCAATATGCAATTTCAAAACTAATCATAGATTATTACGTATTGGACAATATAGATCGGTTTGAAAGTATCCAAGGATTTAGATATTTTAATGTATACGGAACTGGAGAAGATCATAAGGGAGACCAAGCAAGTCCAGTCTCAAAGTTTACCAAACAGATCAAAGAGACTGGGAAACTTAAATTGTTTGAAGGATCGGATAATTTTTATAGGGACTTTGTATGTGTAGATGATATAGTCAATATTGTCATGAATAATGACGCTCCCAGTGGAATCTATGATATTGGAACTGGCAAACCAATGTCATTCCAGAGAGTTGCAGAGTTAGTTGCTAAAAAAGAAGGGGGAGAAATCGAAATGATTCCTTTCCCAGATCACCTAAAAGGTAAGTATCAAGATTATACCTGTGCAGATATGAAATGGTTAAACTATAGACTCAAGACGTTAGAGGAATATCTTGCACCATAAAGTTAATAAAATTTGTAGCGATATATTTTTCTTCGGAAATGGGAGCATTTCCTTTATGTTTGAACAAATAATTGCATGGAAATAATAGTACTTTCCCCTTCTCTGGTCTTACTGCTATATTCCAATCTGGAAATTCTGTTTCTCCACCTTCCTCAACATCATTGAGATACATAATGCAAGCAAATATTCTACTTACTGTACCAAATGCATGTTGGTCCACATGAGTCTTAAATATTCCTTCGTTCTTGGGATATACCCTAACGCAATAATCATTTAGAGTCATGCTATCTTCTGGAACTGGATATCTAGAACCTGCTTCCCTAAAAGCAGACATAGTGATCTCTGTCATCTTGTCTGAGATAGGTGCTTCTGGAGGGACTAGAGTCTGAATAGCATTTTTAAAATCTTTTTTAACACTAGGTCCAATGTTTTTTCCGTTTTTTGTGCTATAAACGCACCCATCACTTTGAAGATGTTTGTTCGATTTAAACCATTCCAATATTTCATCACAGGTTTTGTCTGGGATGTGATTTTTCAAAACCACAATTAGATCTGTTATTTTTTCAGCTCTCATCAATCTCCAGATTCAATTCTATTACTATCTTCATCAAAATGTTCTGTACTAAATTCAAATAATTCAGTATCGGAAAGACCATACATTCTATGTTTCATTCCAATAGGAACATGAAACTTATCTCCAGTTTCTAGTACAGATACATTAGCGACTTCAATATTGTCATCCCACCCATAGTAGATTTTAATTTTTCCACTTTGAACATAGAAAACTTCGTCTTTCTTTTTATGAAAGTGCCAAGAACATTGTTTTCCTTTTGCAATGAAAAGGAGTTTGCCACAATATTGTTCTGAGTTAACTATCCATTTTTCATATCCCCATCCTTTGGACACGAACTTAATTGGTTCTGCTGCTCTAGGTATCGAAGAATTCATCGGCACTTACTCCCTTGTCGTCAATGTAATAGTCAGCTGAAGGTTTTCCTAAGAAAAGATCGTGAAACATACATCCCCATTCTAACAGTTGTTTGTGAGTGAAGTCGTAATACTTTTCCTTAGCTTGTTCTCGATCATTATTAAATGTACCCATACCTCTAGCGGTATGGTAGATTATCTGATGTCCTTTAATATATAGATCATTTATTTTAGAGATCCTTTCTGGGATAGGTACAGCTTCAGTATATCTGCCTTCTCCTTTTCCAGGAATACAGATAGTGCCGTCTATATCTACATTATATCTCATTCGGGTCCTAAGTATAAGTTTTTAAGTGGATATTTTTTCATGGAACCAGTTTTGGAATAATATTGAGCTTTAGATACTCCAATACTAATTCCAGCATCACTACTAATAGGTTCCACATATAGTTTAACATCTTTTGGCAACTTATCCAAATACCAATAATTTGCAGAACAGTTTAATGCACATCCACCAGTTAAAATAATATTTTTACGTTTCGATATTGCAAGAGCGTCCAATAAAATTTTTAACATATGAGTCTGAAAATCTTCCTGAAGTCTCCAAGCAAGGTTAGCTAATTTTTCAAAGTGATTCTCAGTATTTTCAGCTTCTCTATGATGAGGTAAGTAATCATATGGAATAAAATTACATCCATACTTAGACCTATAAAAAAGATTTGAATCTACATTAAATCCATCAGAAAGGAAAGATCTAATATTGGGATCTTCTTTACCGTATGAAGCAAGACCCATTACTATTCCAGCCCCAAGTCCACCAAAACCCATATATGAGGATACTGCGGAGTACACCATACCAATTCCACATGTCCACTCACCTTTATGTTCAGATTCATCACAACTATCATAAGAGGGTGTAGACATCCCTCCTAAAGAATTCATATTACATGGATAAGATGCATCGAATATGGAAACAACCTCATGCCTATCTTCTGCAGGAGAAATGAAGTTTCCCATACCATCAACCACAACTACAACTGCATCATCAAATCCAGAATTATAGAATCCACAATAAGCATGAAATAAGTGATGATCAAAAAACTTTTCAAATTTTTCTTTGACTATTTCATACTTAAAAGAGTTTTGTTCATGTGGTAGAAGTTTTAATGATTTAGAAACATACATTATTAACATATCACTACTACGATCTAATGTACTTACTCCCAGCTTGTCTTTAGATATTAATGCAGATGTTGCTACTTCATATTTTTCAATCTCATCCATGGTAAGTCCACCAAGAACCATGTTACATGCATGAAATGGATCGTTATCATATTTTAATCTAGACAATCTTTCTTCTTCCAGGAAAAGTTCAATGTCCCCATCTTCAGAAAGAACTGATACTGAGGAGTTATGGGATAAGTGAAATCCTACTTGTTTTTTCAATTTCATTTTGGACCTAAATACAAATTTTTGAGAGGATGTTTTTTGTATGATTCAGTTTCAGTGTAATACAAATATTTTGCAAGTCCCAAAGAAACTCCAGCATCATTACTAATAGGTTCTACATATAGTTTGACATCTTTTGGTAACTTGTCTAAGTACCAATAATTTGCAACACAATTTAGAGCGCATCCACCAGTAAGAACAAGATTTCGCATATTTGTTCTTTCAAGTGCATCGGTGAGAAGAAATAACATATGAGTCTGAAAATCTTCTTGAAGTCTCCAAGCAAGATTTGCAAGTTTTTGGAAATGTTTTTCTATGTTTACTGCTTCTACATGAGGAGGGAGATAATCATATGGAATAAAGTTTGCACCAAATCTGGTTCTGTAAAATAAATTCGAGTCTACAGTATATCCATCATCTAAAATGAAAGATTTAATATTGGGATCTTCTTTACCGTATGGAGCAAGACCCATTACTTTTCCAGCCCCAAGTCCACCAAAACCAAGATAAGACGATACCGCAGAATATGCCATACCGATTCCGCAGTTCCATCCACCTTTATGTTCTGCAGAATCACAAGCCATGTAAGTTGGTGTAGACATTCCAACAATTGGAACCATTATATTTGGATAACCACCAATGAAAGTAGTAGCAACTTCTACATATCTATCATTATTCCTTAGTGTATTTCCCATAGCATCAACTACTACAATCGCTGCATCATCAAATCCAGAATTATAGAATCCAGAATAAGCATGTAAAAGATGATGCTCGTTATATATTACATTTTGTGCGTGCTTATGACTATGAGCACACCACTTATCAAAATCTTTATAAGTTAGTATCTTAGAGAGTGTTCTATTGACTGTCTCTGAAGCAATTTGTAGAGCGTTTCCTCCTTTAGGATCCTCATCTAAAAGTCCAGTCATTCCAAGATTGTATGTATTGGAATAATCTTCAGAATCTATTCCCCTAAAATGTTTGTCCAATACATGAAATGGGTCTCCATCATGTTTGATTCTGGAATATCTCTCTTCTTCAATGAATATCTCTGTTTCTCCTTGATCGACAATACAGAGTGAGGAATCATGGGAAAGATTAAGTCCAACTTGTTTCATACTGGTCCTCCTGGAGGCTGATCATAATAAATGTTACCTGATATAGTTATGCCTTCATTCCCAGGGGGAACAAAATGTTCAATGAATGACGGAAAAATTATAATATTTTCAGAAGAAACTTTTGGCATATACTCTATAGGAAAAGCATGACCTAGATATCCCCATTGATTCATTTGATTATGTCTACTTGGGGAAAGAAAAACAGTCTTAGATTCCTCAACATCCACATAAATTACAAAACTCCATTGAGCTCCAGAATGAATATGTGGATCTTGCCAGTCTGTTTTCTCATACTTGTTACGCCAAACTGAACCAATATAAAATGGTTTCTCTGTATATTGACCTATACACTCCCAAAGAATCCTGCCAAGATAATTATATGACTCTTGAGTAAGTTCATCTGCCTCCATTGTAGTTGGAGTACGAGAAATAAAAGTTGGTTTGTATTCTGGTTCTTCTTTAAACTCTAATTTACTAATATCAATTTTTTCGATAAAGAAAGGCATCCAGAATACTGGATTGGGTTGTTTAAAGTTGTCCATTATAAATTCTCATAATGTCATCTTTGGTTAGTTTATATGTTCCTGAGTTTTCTACGGAAATAGAAGCTGCCATATTTGCAAAATTAATAGAATTCTGCATATCTTTTGTGCGAATAAATTCAACCACTAAGGCAGAGAGGAAGGTATCACCAGCTCCACATACATCAAATACATTGACCTTTCTTGGTGTGAAATTAATACCCCTCCACCTACATCCATTTGATCCTAAAGTTACGATTAAATTAGTATCATGAGGCATAAATTCACGATCAAGTAAATCATATTCTTTTTTGTTTATCTTGAAGAAAACATTAGGTTGTTGAAATAATTTAGTTTTCTTTGTGTCAATAAAAATTGGTCCTTTAAAATATGTGCAGATAATACGTAATGCTTGATCTGTAAGAAAACCTTTATCATAGTCTGATATTACTAGTGCATCATATTTACTATGCATAAATGCCATTCTTACCTGAGGAGCACTTAATGGAGTTACCTCGGGAGTTGTATCAACTCTGAGTAATTGATAATTACTTTTTCTATCTACAAATCGAGTTTTCTTGATTGTTTCTTTTTGCGTAATTAGATTTGTTCGGACACCAAAAGATCTCAAATTATCATTGACATTTGATGCCATTCCAGGTGTTACTTCTGTGGATGTCTTGTCCAGAACAGGAATAGGTCCTTCTGGGTTTAACCTAGAACAATCTCCATAGATGTATTCATCATCACATGAATCTCCAATAACTAATATATTACATTCCATCAGTCCAAGTTGTTAATTAGAATTTTTTTGATAATTGAGCTCGAAGAATAATCTCCAACTCTTGGTAAGAATCTAACTTCTTTGACAATATCTTTTCCAACAACATCACCATTTTCCCAGTCATTTCCTAAGAGGAGAATATCTGGTTTATAAACTCTGATAAGATCTTCCAATCCCTTTCGATCATTGAAATAGTGGACAACATCAATATACTTGATTGATTCGAGCATTGATATTCTATAACAAAGATCATTTATGGGTTTGGTTTGACCTTTATCTTTTTTAATCTTCACATCACTATCTGTAGCGACAATGACACGATCACCCAGAGATCTCGCTACTCTGAATAGTTCTATGTGTCCAGGATGTAAAATATCAAACGTGCCATTTACAAATACAGTCTTCATTAATTTTTAGCCTCAATCATCAACCCATGTTCGGGTAAGTAGAGATATTCGATATCAGATTCAGAAAGGGTTCTGCAAGCATCATCAATTGTTTCAACGAGAGGCTCGCCCCCCAAATTAAAAGAAGTGTTGAAGACAATAGGACAACCAGTAGCTTCATAAAATTCTTTAATCAAATCATAATAATTTTTATTTTGTTCTTCGGTGACTGTTTGAATCCTACAAGTACCATCAACATGAATGATTGCAGGAATTTTCTCTTCAATCCCATCCTGACATTTAACAGCATACATCATGAATGGGGTTTCGTCCATACCACGAAGATCAAACCACTCATGAACATGTTCTTTAAGGATTGATCCAGCAAAAGGTCGGAAGTATTCACGATTTTTTACTTTATTAACAAAATCCTTTCCATCTGGATCACGAGGATCATAAAGAATAGACCTGTTACCTAGTGCTCTAGGACCAGCCTCGGATCTACCTTGGAAGATAGCAACAATATTTTTATTGGTAATTAAATCAATTACATCTTTGTTTGTGGCTTCAAAAACTCTTGTAGATCCATACTTATCTGCAGTATCTACAATTTGATCAGTCGAATACATATATTCAAATCCAGTATAAAGATCTTTTAGGGGTTCGCGGACTTGTGCATCTTTAGTTACTCTATGGTATTGGAGAAGTGCAGCTCCAATTGCAGTACCAGCATCATTACTTACAGGTTCTACAAATAGATTAATACCTTCATCTTTTAGTTGTTCAAGATACCAATAGTTAGCAACACAATTTAGTGCATATCCACCAGTCAATACTACATTAGTTTGACCAGTCATATTTACAACTTTACGAATTAGGTCCAGAACCATTTGTTGAGACTCTACTTGAATAGCGTATGCCATGTCTCTACGGTTCTGTAAGAGGGTCATATCACCTTCAAAGTCATAGTCAGTCTTAAGGTATTTAAACCGCCCCTGATTGACTAGGGCACCGTTAGGATACGTTGGTGTAATGAGGTCTCTATTGGATGTTTTCCACTCAGAGGCCCCGTTATAATCCGTATACACATCTGGAATATCGTCATTGGGGGTTCCATATGGGAATAGACCCATAGTTTTACCAGCTTCAATAGGAGACCACCCACAATACTGTGTTACAGCTTCATATGCCTTAGTGATACCAGCAGTATCATCAAGAATCATTTCATGAGTTCCTTCCTCACCTTCCCTTTCACTACTAAACTCTTCAAATCGAATAGAGTTCCATGGACCTCTTCCGCCTTGATGTTTGTAGATTGTCTTGAATTCTGATGGATACTCACAATTGAACATGGATTCTAGTTCCCATGTCATTTCATTTTCCCCATTAATATTCATGGGAATGAAAGTACCTGCACCATCAACAACAACAGCTGCAGCACGACTAAATCCAGACCTATAGAAGGCACATGCTGCGTGAAGTTTATGGTGAGTTGAACTCAAATCAATAACTTGAGGGTGTTGATTTGGATTTTCTTTCCTATCAATTAGTCCTAACTTTCTTGCCAATGCAACATAGATTGGATCTCCACTAAAATCACAATGCCCAGCCTCACTTAGTGGTTGAGTATGTGCGATAACGAGATAATCAAGAGTATCCGTGAAGTCCAAAATTCTAGTCATACAAGCATATGGACCTCCATCATACTTGTTCCTAGAAAGTCGTTCTTCTTCTATTGATAAGACAATTTCACCATCTTTTAGTAGACAGAGCCCTGAGTTGTGACCTCGGGCAATAGCCGCAATCCATTGTGACATTTAAATACCTCAATTAATATCAGTTTTTAGTAGATTCTTTACTTCGTTTTTGAAACCTACTTTTGGTTTTTTAGGTTTTTCTACAATATTTGCAGGTGGTTGATTCCACTGAGGTTGTGGCATCAATGCAGCACTTCCTGGCAACACTGCAGTATTTCCTGGTGCAATTGCAGGAGTTGTTGAAGTTCCAGGCGGGCATGTAGGACATTCTGTGCTTTGTGGAGGAGTATAAGTTCCTTTAAATGAAACGGGTTTACCTAAATGTTTTCTAGCAGAACGCAAAATAGATTTGACTTGTTCCGCAGACATTTCCATGGATTGATCATTATACCGATCAACAGTTTCATCCATAGTTAATCTAATTGGAGAATATTTCCTTCTGTCTAAACCAATATCAATTAGATCAAAGTTACTATCTTCTGGATAAGAAATATTAACTGGATAAGTAGATCCAATAACTACAGTTGCTTTTTTGTCAAGAGACTTGCAAATATGTTGACCGATACTATCTACACCTATAAAGTGATCAGCAACATCTATAATAGCAGCCCATACTCTAATGTCCTCAATTTGAGGTCTTGCAATTTTATATTTTGACTTCTCTTCATTTTCTTCTACTGGAAACTGGAGTTCAGACATTACAATGATACCATAATCTTTTTTAAGATCATTGATAATATCTACAGTGTTTACGAGAGACATACTTCTTGACGAAGCATCTGCGATAAACTCTCCAACTTGCTGAACACCTCTACCGAAAGGCTGGATTACTACGACTTTATCTTTACCACTTACTGATTTCACTTCTTGAATCATATTGTAACCAGCAATAACCTCCATCTTAGTGAGATTGAGAGTTGGTTTGGGAAGTTCTCTGGGTTCATCTAGACCATTGATTTCCATATCAAAAGCCTGTGTCAAACTACATTTTTGATTGTAGTAATGCCACATTCTATATGGTTCTGGTGAAACACAATCTCTATGTTTCAAATGTTCCTGAAACAAATTCTTGTGCCACATATCATAAACTTTACCATCTAAAGTTGGATGACCTTTAAAAAAGTCAGTTCCTCCTTCAGCAACGATGATAAAATCATCATGTGTTTCTGCATATTTTTCAAATGCAGGAATGGAGCAAAGCACTCTACCGGCTCCTCCATTGACAAAAAATGCTTTGGATCTCATATAAAAAAACTCCAAACAGTATAATAAAGAATGATCTATTCTGATGTATTTAGTCTACCAAAATTACATGAATAATACTTGTACAAGTCTTGGAAACTCAGTAAACATACCCCTTTTAAGAACTGCTCCATGCATGTGATCACATTCATATAACACCATCCTATTGTATTTCATTTTAGATTCATATTCTAATCTTGGTACGGCTGATGGATCGTCTGGCATCCAAGCATAAAAATTAGTTCCTCCATCACATTCCTGATCTTTATTGAGGTAGATTACTGCAGCCCACTTATAATTAGTGGAATCTTTATGGAATGTATATGTATGTTTTTTCTCATTGAATCTAGTTTCAATATCATTTCCATTAGTTACATTTGCCATAAATTTAGTATCTCTCCAAAAAGTATCATCGTACTCTGGATTCCAAAAATCAAATTGACATGCTTTTTCAAAAACTGATTTTAAATTCTCATCAAATCCTTCTATATTTTCAATAACTCTTGATCCTATAAGATTTCCCGTATATTTCTTATCGGTCTTGCGAGTACCATTAAGAGCAATTTTTCGTACTTCATCGGGATTTTTATAGAAATCATCTATAGTAATTACATATCTCCATACATGCCCTAGGTCATTTTTAGCATGATCATATATTTTTTTTACTGTCGTCTTACGAGATTCATTTAGTTCAAACATATTTCTTCCCATTAAAAAAGGGAGCCTTAGCTCCCATATAATATTATATATCTACCTCAGACTCAACCAATAACACCACTACTTGGGGGCGCCCAATCGGCAGATGCATCTGCAGGTTCTTCTGGGTCAGATGGAGGATTAGTAAAGTATGGTACGTCAGGGAACATATAGTATGCCATATTTGGAGAAACACCAGCTGCAGCTAATTCAGCGGGAAGATCTCTCAACTTCTGACGATATGCTTTCCATATAGTCTTCATGTCCTCGGGCATGTCCTCTGCAATTTGACCATCACTACCACTGAGAATTCCATTTCTATGATCTCTGATCTCATCCCAAGTTAGATCATCGGCTCTACCAATAAGTTTCTCATTAACACTGAATGCATGTACTGTTGGAGCTCCATCAACGATTCTTACCGATGCACCATCATAAAGATCTTCGATAAACAAATGTTGATTATACTTTAATTGTCTGTACCCCTGAGCAGTCATATCGGGACAATCTGGATGAGCAACGTCATCCTCCATGTCTCGGCTTTCTTCTTTTTCATCGATGACTGGTCCTCTCAGTTGGCAGATGAGTGGATACTCGGTGCAATCCACTTCAAACATTTGAGTTACATCGGCTGGAATTGGTCTTCCATCAGCCATGTCATCTTCGGTCAGGGGCCCATGTACTTCGGTGCCATCAGCACCAATTTGTAGCCAAATTTTATCGGGACCATCATAAGTAACGGCTCTTGTTTTGCCTTCTGAATATGAGTGATCTCTTAGGAAATCGTTTGGAACGGGCATGTTCCAATCGTGGGAAATAATTTCTGTTGCCATGGTTAGATTTTTTCAGGTTAACATCCTTCCCAGTTATTTATAACAAAACATAAAAAAAAGACCCCTTTCGAGGTCTAAATGGACAATCGGGACATCCTGCCCCACAACATCCAGAATTACATATAACTAATTTTAACAAGACCACTTCCACCTGTTCCACCTTGTCCACAACATCTTTCACAGTAAGATGTGACTGCACCCTGACCACCGTGTGCGTATGGAGCTCTCCAGCATCCACAACGAACCCAACAATGTCTAACAGTAGAATTAACTGCCATAGTACCCAAGAATGGAGCTCCTGTGGGTCTACTTTCATTGAAGTAACAATGACAGTTCCAACCAGCAGAACCATATCCCTTTCTAGTACCACCACCATGGTTACCCATTCCGAAGTCTCCTCCATGAGCACCAGGTTGAAAACAACACTTAGCCATAGAACTATAGCAAGTTGTAGACCAAGAGTTGGTAGCACAACCTCTAGTGCCACCCATTGCACAGAAGTTACTTAAATTATATCCATTTACATATGAAACACATCCATCACATCCAACACACTCTCTAGAACAACAACGATAAACACCACCAGCACATACAGAATATGCACAACCAGCTTTTGTTCCAATGGTTTTTGCGTTATAGTATCCACCCTGGGCTCCATGCCAGTTATAACATCTATTACAAGAACATGTTCCGTGTCCGTTTCCTCCAGCACCCCAGAGTTCCCAATAAATTCGTTGTACTCCAGTAGGAACAGTCCAAGCGCAGCAACATCCAGAAGTCATTGCCGTAGGATCACCATATATCCACTTAACATTCCAATTGGAGAATGCTCCACTCGCTAGTTGAGTGTTAGTAATAGACCCATCAACAATTTGTGAGTTACTAATCTGTTTATAAGAAGCGTAATTAGCCATTTGGAGTCCTATTTAATAGTTATTTATCAGAAGTAAGTGATTTTGACGAGTCCGCCACCACCAGTACCGCCTTGTCCGCAGCAACTTGAACCACAATAAGTAGTCATTGCACCTTGACCACCATGACCATAAGGAACAATCCAGCAACCACAACGAACCCAACATTCACGAAGTGATTGGTGAACATCAGTTCCAATGAGTGGAGCAGAAGTTGGAGTAGTCATATGAACATAACAGTGACACCAACGACTACGGTTGGTAGAATATCCACCCATAGTCCAAGTGTCTCGTAGAGTACCCATACCAAACTGACCACCATTACTTGTAGGAGCCACACAGCAGTGCCATTCTGCATTACAGGCGGTCTCCCATGAGGTATTGGCGTGACCACAAGATCCACCGTATGCACAGAAGTTACTTAGATTATACCCATTTACATATGATGAGCATCCGTTACATCCCGCACATTCCCTAGAGAGGCATGGATATACACCAGCTGCACATACAGAATATGTACATCCAGCGGTGGTATCTAACATCACACTGTTATACAGTCCACCGCCAGCACCTCTGTAGTGATGACATCTACTACATGAACATGCACCATGTCCATTACCACCAGCACCCCAAGCCTGGATCCAGAGTTTTTTAACTCCAGTAGGAACAACCCAAGCGCAGCAACATCCAGGTGAACATCGGCACATGGTTCCGTAAAACCACTTTACTCCGAATGTTGAGGTTGGGGAAGTGGAGAATTTTGTAGATCCTAAGATTCCATTATCTAGTTGATCTCCGTTAATTTTTTTGTAACTTGCGTAATTGGCCATTGATTCCCCTTGATTACATGTATGTGATACGTACTATTCCAGATCCACCAGTACCGCCTTGTCCGCAGCATCTTTCACAATATGAGGTCATTGCACCTTGACCACCAGCACCATATGGAGTCGTCCAGCAACCACAGCGCATCCAACAGTAGGCACTATGGGTTTTATTACCAATTCCAATGAATGGAGCAGCACCAGTACAAGTCTGAGTATTACTTTGTCCACAATGACAGTTCCAGTGACCACTGAATCCTGGCCAATGGGGTGCGACTGCAAAGTCTCCACCATAACTTCCTGCTTGCATACAGGTGTGATAAGTAGAATGACAGAGGTTAGACCAATCTGTATTAGCCTCTCCTCTACCGCCACCCACCGCACAGAAGTTAGTTAGGTTGTATCCATTTACATATGATGCACATCCGTGACATCCAACACATTCTCTAGAACAGCATCTATAGACGCCAGCAGCACATACTGTATATTGACAACTTCCTGCGGTAGAAATCGTCTTGGTGTTGAAACTGCCACCGCCAGCACCTCTGTAGTGATGACATCTGTTGCAAGAACATGCACCATGTCCATTACCACCAGCACCCCAGAGTTCCCAAGTAACTTTGCCAACTCCAGTCGGTACTGTCCAATTACAGCAACAACCAGAAGTGAGTACTCCTGGATCACCATAAATTGTCTTTACATTCCAGCTCGGTCCAACACCAGTAGAAAGCTTTTCAATGGTGATGGACCCATCTGGAACCTGGGCCGCAGAGACTTTTTTATATGATCTATAGTTGGCCATTTACGATCCTAGATTAGTTTTATTTAGATAAAAATTTATAAAGAAAATCATAACAAAGATAGTCACGTATCAGACGGAGAACAATCTCCAACCGTAGGTATCACCCGAGAAAGCGAGTTCAAATGAAGCCCCTTCAAGATTGACCGTCATATCGGAAGTATCACCTTGGATTGGTTTTCCGTTACGTCCAATCACCAAGGCGTTGGAATCAAAGGTCTTAGCAACATCATAGAATCTAATGGTATCTCCCAGTGCGGGGGTTCCAGGTAGAGTCAGAGTTAAAGTACCACCAGTGGTGTTAACAAAGTACTCCTGACCCGCCGCGACCGCGCCTGAACTCGATACCGTTGAGTAGGTCTTAAGTCCAGGTTGTGTCCAAATAGATCCATTATAGAACTCAATAGAACCGAGGTCAGTGTTGAATCTTAGAGCACCAGTGTTGAACTCTTCATCAACACCACCAGGTCTCTCAGCAGTAGTACCAACTGGTGGTGTCATTGCCTTAGATCCCATTGAACCATGACGGAGGAATCCAGCAACTGCAGCCTCAGTAGGACATGCGTTGTTAGACATGCCAGACATAGTTTCGTCGGAGGAGAATTCGTTAATCGCCTCACCAACTTGACCACCGATTGCACCCAGTCTCAGTTCAGTCAAACCAGACAGGTTGAACGCAGAAGCGTCCAAGGTTGCACGACCAGTCAACTGATCAACGGAGAAGAATTGACCGACTCTGAAGTTACCACCTTGGTCAGTGGAAACAAAGAATACCTTACCAGGACCGAAGATATTAGTCTCATTACCCTGAATAATCTGAGTTTGATCAACATCGGGATAATTGGTTTCTACCTTGTTACCAGTACCAACACTCAAGAAGTCATGACCTGTTAGGCGACATTGTGAGAATAGAGTTCTAACTGAAACTGTAGAACCTGCACCAGTCACCTCTCTGGTATCCCATGTTCCAGTAGTCTTCTCTGGAGAGATTGTCAGAGTAGCACGATTTTGATATGTTACCGTTTGAATACCACTAGTTGTGTAATACGTGTATGTAGACGCAGTAGCAACATTCGTGACGGTGTTAATGATATAGAATAGATTGTCATCACCGTAAGAGGATGTAGAGAATCCAAGTGCGTCACCAACTAAAAGCGCAGAAGAAATATTATCAACTTCTAGAATTGTGCCTCTCTGTCCACCAATAGATGAAGTGACACCAGAAACTGTGATAGAACCAACACCAGACTGACTGTCGCCGCCATCACCGAACCAGACAATCTCACCATCTACGAATCCAGTGGTTCCAAGACCAACCGAACCATAACCAGGATGATACTTGAAGTAAATTCTGTCTGCAGCGGTTTGATCGTTAATGAACCATCCACGAGCACCAGAGGTTGCACCAAACATGGTAGCACCAATAGACAGAGTACCAGACTTACTTACACCATTTACTTCCATCAGAGAACCAAATACTCTTGTTTCTCTTGGGGTCTCTTCTGTAGAGAATCCAGATGCAATAACACCATAATCACCATAAGAGTTGTTACCACCAACAGAACGAATTCTAGATCCGCCACCAGAGTAGTATCCCCACTTACAGTAGTAGGTGAAGCAAGAAACAATCTCGGAGATTGCACTCTTATCTAGGATATATCCAGCACCATCGGAAGATACCTGGGTGAAGGAGTCAAATACCATTGATTTTGCACCTTCGGAATGGACACCACCATCAGCGAATACGCCGACTGCACCACCACCGAAGCGACCAAAGTCACTTGCGTTATCAGAGAATACAGTACAGTCCTTAACATAAGGAGACTTATTATTGATTGGTGAATCTGGGTTGAAGGCACAAACAGTACCAGCAGCAGTTGTTCCAAGACCAGTTCTAATGTTACTATTATCTAGTACGAAAGGTGCGGTAGGATCATAATGGAATCCTTCCATTCCCTTCATGGACATTGCCTGAAGTGTAGTAGCATCAGACAACTGGAACATCTGAGATCTGTTGTTAGGAGTAACAGTGTCGTCAGAGAAACCAGAAGCAGGTAGAATCTGAGTACCTCTTAGTGAGTTACCGATAATCGAGGTGAAAGGAGGAACCTTGATTGGCAGTTGCTCATAGAACTGAGAAGCAGACAGTTTCAAGATAGCAGGAGTTAGGTCAGTTAGATGACCGCCTCTTACATATGTGTGATTGATTGTGGAGATACCAACGTTAGCTCTAATTCTATTGGCATCGATAACCTGAAGAACCTCAAAGTAAGACTTGGAGACCTTATCGGGATAAACCGTTGTTGTAACACCAACAAACGCAGTACCACCAGAAACATAGAGATAATCAGTATTGGAAACACCGACGTTAACTACAATAGAGTTGTTATCGGGAACTGCCTGAACTGGGAACTGGAAAGTAGATGCCTGAGTATGAACTGCAGGGAACTTACCAGTAATTGTCTGAGAAGAACTTGCAGTACCAACATTAACCGTGATGGTAGTAGTTGTTGCAGCAGTAATCGACAGAGCAGTATTGTATGCGGGATCGGGAGAACCATCACCAGCAGTTGCTCTTGGATATGCGTGGTCGGTTAGGTAACCGTCCATGGAACACTTGAAGACCAGACCTTCGGTAAGAAGTTTGACCGATGTACCAACATCAAGTTGATGAACACCGACATCCATTACGATATCGCCAGTTACCTGGTTATATGTTGCACCACCAACTTGGAAGTTGACGATAGGAGAAGGTCCAACGTTAACTGTGAAAGTGTTTGCAGTAATTGCGTTGATTGAGAGGTTGACGCCGTATGCGGGGTCAGTTGTTCTTGGATATGTCTTATTAGAACTACCACCGTCCATCTGACAAGTGAATGTCATTGAGTTGGCATCGAAGCTGATGGTGTCACTAATCGATAGACCGTGAGAACCAACAGTGATCTCCAATTCACCACTAGTTGCGGTATAAACAGCGTTTGTTGGAGTTAACTGGGATCCAGAAAGAGTTCCTGTTACAACGTTAACTGCACCCGAAGTAGCAGCCACAAAGTTATGAATGTAGTCACCACCAGTGATGAGGGCATCCTCTTCTGCACTGGAGAACTGGTGATCAAAGTTTGCATTACCAGTGAATGAAATACCAAGATTTCTCAATCTAACAGTAGCACCAATTCCAATTTCTGGAGCAGCACCAAGACCAATAGCAGTAATAGTTGCAAGACCAACAGCCTTGTTATAGGTCATGCCCAAGATGTTGAAGACATTACCACCAGACAGACATTCAAATTCAATCTCAGCCAACTGAACAAACGTACCAACGTTTGCTAGACCGTGACCAGGAGATGTGATAGTTGCAACACCAGTTGAGGCAGTATACTGGAAGTCAGTGATATTGTTATCAGGACGTGCAGCAGCACAAGCCGCCTTAATTGTCTTAAATGCGAGGTTAGGTGCAAGACCGTTGTTGGCATCTAGTCCATCTTCGGAGTCAACATAATAGATTCTTGTCTGGTTACCAACAATTTCGTATCCAGGAACTCCATCACTTTGAACTGCAAGTGCATAACCAGTAGAACCAATACCGATTCTAGCAGGACCACCGTTATAAGTAAGAATATCACCCTTAGCATTAAGAGCAGCAGATGAGTCACCAGCAGCTAATGTTTCCCAGTATGTTCCTACACCAGCAATTGGATTAATATTTACGAAAGAAGCACCAACTGAGACATATGAGTTAGATCCATATCTAACGACATGACCTGGATGATATGCGAATGTTGTGGAGAAATTACCAACAAAGCTAATGCCTTTGACCAGAAGATCCCAGACAATGTTACCATTATACTGAGCATCTCCAACAGTTCCTAGTCCAGCTTGAGTAGGAGAAACATTGGTAGTAATACCAAGTTTGTGGCGATATGTATTACCACCAAACAGAATCATGTCACCTCTATAATAGGTGCCTTCCGTATATGTTACTGCAGAACCAGCAAGACCATCGGAAAGGATATTCCACTTGCTACCTGTTCCTAAACCGATGTATTCTGGTGGGTTAAATCCAGCAGAAGAAGTAGTAATTGCAACATAGGAAGACCCGTTGTAATTAACAACGTCCCCTTGTTGATACTCTTCGGTGTTTTGCCACTCACCTTCTGCATTAAAACCTGCTACATACTGAACAACCTTCGTCTCATCGATAAATGTACCGACAGAAGTATGTGCAACTGTAACACGATATACTACGTTACCGAAGGTGACGAGATCGTTTATTCGGTAATACGTATCTGCTGACCAACTACCCCTGTTCTCTAGACCCTCAATATGAAGATTCCAATTACCGAGATCGGTGTAGAAGTTAGCAGTGCTTCCAGTGGAAGTGTGGTTTGCGACCGCTACATAAGTATTGCCACCAAACTTGGCGATATCGTCAATCAGGTAAGATTTGGAAGGTGTCCAATTACCCGTCCAGTTGAATTTTACTCTTCCAAGTCTAAACTCAGCCATTGTTTCTCCTTTTAATTATTATTTTGGTCCGATAGAGTTGTAATCATAATCTGGTCCATTGAACCTGATGACGAAAAAACCATCATCATCTATGTAATAGTAGAGGTTCCTTCTATCAAAGCGGATCTGTTGATATTTATCATTCGGATCATCTAAAGATTTTTTATCCGTAGCGATGTCATTACGAATGACTGACGTTTTACCAACACCAACATCATAAGTACCATAATCAACACCGTCACCAAATTCTGGAATTGCAGTTCCATCAGTCCGATAAAACTCACCCAATTCCGTAGATGCAGCACTAACTTTAGAGAAGTACAGCATATTCTCCGCATCTCGTCTTAATGCGTATACAAAAAATCCAGATGATTCTGATGGTAAAAATTCACCAGAAATTGAATTACTTAGGGTTAGTGCCATGTTTAACTGCCTCTATTGTTGAACACTTTCCAAAGACTTCCATTCCAAATGAATGTTACAGACGCCCCAGATACATCCATAATAAAAGGTGAACTTTCTCTTACGAGGTGACCGTTCTCAAAAGACTTATCCGAAATAATGTTTACTGGATTGATACTCATGAAATTACCAAAATCCTCAATCCAAACCCAGTCACCAACTGCACGAGGAGTTGGTAGGGTAACGCTCAATCCTGTAGGACTATATGTGGAGTCAACCGTATATTTCTGGTTAGTACCAGTGGTAGTATCTCCAGCAACATAAATCCATCTTGATCTTGAAAGTTCAAAACCACCAGGAGTTACACCGTCATGGACAACAGCAACATTTTTATCCGTATCAACAGTAATTTCAGCAAGGGCCCCAGTGAAGTTAAAGTGTTCAGCTGTGGTTCCCTTTCTAAATTGAACCTGTTTTGTCATGATTCAGAACTCATGAAAGGTATGCTTCTGATTTATTTATAAAGTTAAATGATAGTAACGTATACACGAGCTGGTTCAAACGCAATTGTTTCCGTAAATGAGGCTCCGAAGAAGTTGGCAACACCGATACCGACGTATGTTGTTCTCGCAAATGCTTCGTCTTTTGTACCAAATCCGAAGAGAGAACCAGAACCAACAACTTCTGGGAAAGTCCTCTTGACGGAAACTCCTCCAGTAAAGTATACAACTCCCGTGCCTGTGTAATGTGGAGTGTAATCGACTTCTGGATGAACAAGAGGTGTATTGGAGAATGTAAATGTTCCTGATGTACCAGGATCTTTGTCGTCTCCATAATATCCAAATACCTGTATTGGTTTTGTAATACCAACACCAGAAATTGTAGTAATTCCAGATGTGCCTGGATCCCTGTCGTCTCCGTAGTATCCATAAACTTGATTGAGTGCCGTTTCGGCACTTCCGTCGATGGAGAAGAGGATCGTATCTTCGCCTGCACCACTGACAAATTTCTCTGTTGCAGAACCAGATATTGGAAGAGTTCCTTTTCCGACGATCTTGAGATCGACCTTGACGATAGATTCGCCAACGAAAGTGAGATCTCCAAATCCAACCTCTGCGGGAGTATAGTCAATCTGTGGGTGAGTGAGTTCACCAACAATTGTGATAGTTCCAGATGTACCAGGATCTCTATCATCTCCGTAGTAACCGTAGACCTGAATTTCTTTGGTTTTCGCAATTCCTTCGATATCGAAGAGAGCCGTAGTGGTATCCGAAGGAATAACAATCGATTCCGCACCACTGGAGAAGAGACTGAACGTGCCTCCAGTTGCGATAGTAAGAGTAATTCCAGTAACAACTTTTTCTGTGTTGAAGATGGAAATCGTTCCACCAGTCTCGTTGTCCAGGGAGACTCTTTCTCGTATATCTCCAGAAACTGTAAAGAGGACTGTACTTTCTGGAGTCTGGAAAGAACTTGGAGCATCTGTTGTTCCAGATGCAGTAAGTAATCCAGATCCAATATAATCGAAGGTTCTTCTTTCGTATAGAGCAGAGAACTTGAAGAGTTCTCCCGTTCCAATTTCTCTGAATGTTGCAGCGAGATCGGAATATGCTCCAGAGAAGTATGCAGTTCCAACACCAACATAATCTTTGAGGGATCTGATTTCGATTCCTTGCTGAGCAGGAGTAATCGAAATGACTCCAGTCGTTCCAGCTCCAGGATCTCTGTCGTCCCCATAATATCCAAATACCTGAATTGGACGAGTCGGGGAGACACCCTTGAAGGTGACTTGACCAGGACCACCAAAGATTGTTCCAGGAGAATAACTTTCGGAAAGACCAGTCTCTCTTCCAGAACTGATTCCCTGAGCCGCGGTATGAATACCGAGAATATAGATAGTACCATCGGTAAAGATTGGTGCATTGGTACGACCAATAGCCTTACCACTAAGAGTAAGAACACCTTGTCCTTTATAATCGGGAAGATATCTGGTAGTGACGATACCAGGACCAGTACCATCTTCATTGAGACCACCACCACTCGCAAGTGTAAATGCGGTCTCAATACCAATATTTCTCTCAATACCATAATGTGGAGTGAAGTCGATGTCTGGATGATATAGTTCTCCAAACAGACGTTGAGTTGCCTTTGTTGTTTGACAAGCAAAGGAAAGTCCAGGTCGAACATCTGCTCCACTGAATACATGTAGATAAGTTCCTTCTGGAGGATCCATGGAGGATCTTTCCAATGCAGAACCAGAGAAGGAAAGAATGCCAGTTCCAATCTCGACAAACCTGACACTCTCGACTCCAATACCAGAGAGATATACAGTTCCAATTCCAACTTCGGCAAAGGTGACCGATTCGTCTTCGGCTGCACCAGAAACTGCGAAGAGAATTGTATCTTCTGGAGTCTGAGCAATAAACTTCTCTGGGGAAGTAGTACCAATAAAGTCGAATAGGACGGTATTGCCATCCGAGGTAATAAATCTTTCTTCCGCAGTACCAGAAGGAATAATAGTACCAGAACCATTCCATTGAGGAATAAATCTGGTGATCGTAAGAGTTGGAGGTTGCTCAATATCAACCTGACCAAACGGTACTCTTGTTAGAGAATCGGTAGTAGCATTGATGAATCCAAAGTCATCGTAACCTTGGTTGATATCCTGATCAATAAATCCAGTGTAATTTGGATATAGGTATTGATCATATGCTGGACCACCTGGAATTGGATTTCCTTCGGTGAGAGTACCAAGATCTTCAGATACGACAGTAGTTCCAAAGTTGACAGGGAACGATTCTGTTTTGTCGAAACTTGGAAGAATACTTGTTCCACCAGTGCTCTGGTCATAAGTTAGACCGTCACTACTGAACAGTACATCTTGGTCATAAGTGTTCGTCTCATCATCATAGGTTTCAACATCAGATGCAGCACCAGAGAAGTTGAGACCCATCCCATATGCAGCTGCATTGAGAATTGATCCATAATCTTCATCTTGAGGACCATAGTAGATTGAGGATTCATTGTAACTCTTAACGAAGTCCTCATTAACAAGTCCACCACCAATTGTGGTGAGAACAAGATCCATATCAGGATCAATGATCCTGAGGTATGTCTGGAACTCTTCTCTACCTGTACGGAGTGTAGCACTACCAACACCAGTAACAGTAGGACTGAATACAATATCTGCAGTTCCGCCAACATATACATCACCTGCTGGAGAGGGTGCAACTGATCTTGCTTCTGCGGAACCAGATAGGAAAGTGAAGTTTCCATCAGTTCCTTGAGGTTCAATGAATGGAGTGACCGACTCACTCGCAGAACCACTAAGAGTAAGTTCACCTTCGAGACCGAATACTGTACTTTGTGGAGCCTGACTGAACCAGTTGTAACCAAAGATATTGATACCAGCCTTGTAGGTGGCAATACCAGTAATACCAGAAGATTCGTATCCGAACGTTCTTTCCAGACTGGAATCTTCGGAAATTCTGAAGGTTGCAATTCCAGTAAATCCAAGTGTCTGTTTGGTGAGCGAAGACTCTCCAACAGAGAATGTATCTGTACTTGGATAATGTTGACCACCAATCTGAACGTAATTGAATGGAGAAAGAATATCTCCAAATACGATAGAAGTAGTTGCAACTTCTCGGATATAACCCCAATCTTCAAACTCGGTAGCCGAGTTAACAATAAGACCCCAATCTTCGTCTGGGAGAACAATATCTCCTCTTGCAGATCTAAAGTGTGGAGTGAATCTTGCACTCAGTGGATTGCCAGCATCTCCACCGATATCGAATAGACTTACATTGCCATCTGCAAATGTTCTTTCGAGATTCGATGCTGCACCAGATACAACCAGAGTTGCCGTAGATGTAGGTGGAGTATCAGAAAGAAGTACAGATCCAAATCCAATTGGTCTGATGGTGACCTTACGTTCCCCAGCCTGCCAAATAATCTTATCGTTAGCAGAACCAACTTGATTGAAGAGTACTGTATTATCAACAGTTGCAGGAACAAATCTTTCGACACAAGATCCACTGAAGGAAATTTCTCCTTCGAGACCGAATATTGTACTTTGTGGAGCCTGACTGAAGAAGTTCTCTCCAATAACATTGAATCCACCAGAACCTGCATATCCAAATATCTGATCGACATCTTTTTCTGGATCGAGTTCTCCAAGTGCAAATAGAGATCCAGTACCAAAATATGCGAATGGGATAGATTCTGATGCACTGATACCAGTTGCCTGGTAATCGTGCATGAACAATCCACCACCGAGTTTTCTCTCAATGACTCCGTTATTTTCAACATCAATTGGGAATGTTTGACGAAGATCATATGTGATGCTAGTAACACCATAATGATCCCAGTTGGCATTATTACTTGAATTATCTTGTCTGAGTCTATAGAAGTAATTACCTCTGTTTTGTGCAGTGAGAGGAATTGATACTTCTTTTAAGGAATTAAATGTAGTATCGTTATATGCACAAACAGTAGAAATTCTTATCCAACTACTTCCAGTCCATCTATCGAGATATAGACTTTCTTGAGTCTCGTCTGGATCTTCACCACCATTCGTATCACTACCCCTAATGACAGATAATTTAATGTAATCGGAGTTTGTGGTGTCAAATCTCCAATAGAATTCTCTTGATCCATTACCAGTGCCAAATTTAACATGTCTACCGATGTCAAATCCACCAGTAGGACCAATACCACTACCACTACCTTGGATCTGTGTTCTCTGATAGTTGACTTGGTAATCAACCAAATCATCTGGCAGAATGTCAACAGGAAGATCTTTCTGTTGAGTATTTACAGTGATATCACCTAAATTCTCATATTCAAGTTGATCATCATCACTAAAGGATCTATCCTTGTTCGTAGTGATGATTCTATCGAAGGTTAGATCTTCCGCATCGGAGAACTTACCACCTGATGTATTGAATACGAATCCGTAGTTTTCGGCATCAAATTTGGTGTCTGGATCCAGACTATAGTCATAAATGACACGAGTAGGCGCAACGCCTTTGACTTTCGCGACATTTTTAATGACAGCGATAAAGTCGTCTGGAAATAATGTACCGTTATATCCACTGAGGGTAAGAGTACCTGTAGCGTCCCAAGGATATCGGTTAAATTTGGCTGTCTCCCCTTTATCTGAAAGTTGAGCGAGTATACCAGATCCGACTGTGACAAATGTATTCGATTCTTTTGCTTGTCCGTATATGGACGGAGATGGTCCTGCGGCACCCAAGTCTGGGATGACAAGTCTTTCCAGACCTCCACCGATCTCAAAGAGGGTCCCAGACCCTCTCCAGGGGGTTACATACGATACTTCTGCAATATCTTCTATGCGGAATAATCCAGAACCAGGAATAGCTGGAGAAATTAGTGGTAATGCGTTTCCACCAACATCAAACTTACCAAATGGTAAGACATCCGCTAGGTCTGTAATTAATCCAAAATACCAAGGATTGAAATTATCTGCACCGCGATCATCGTCAGCAGTGTCTGAAATGTTGCCATAGTCAGCCGTACTCGTTACGGAAGTGGTTACCAAACCCTTATCTTCCGAAACGAATATATCTACCTTATTGGTATCGTAGACATAAACGGCCATAGTTTAATTCTTATCATTTGATGAAAAAGGGGACTGCCTTGATAATAAAGCAATCCCCACCATGACAAATATTCTATTTTATATATGAATCAGTCAAGTGCGACGTTCAGGGTGATTTTAATTTGGTCACCGTTGTTCTGAATGTTGTATGGACCATTCGTGAATCTCTCAGCGTACATGATGCTGGAGTACAGGGTCGCAGTATTCAGTCCAAGAACACCGTTGGATGTTGCGGTTAGAGACGGTGTGGTTACGAACTCGTCAGCGTTTTGTACGTCAAAGACGGTATAAACATTAGATTCAAGAGTTGTATTACCTGCACCAGCAGCAACGTAAAGGATATCTCCTCGTTGAAGACCGTGGTTGACAATAGCAATCTTACCGAAACTAAAGGTAACTGATGGATCAGTTGCAACCTGAATGTTATCAATCAGTGGTTTGTCTAGATAGACAACTTGCAATGCTCGATCGAGACCAATAATTCGCGTTCCAGTCTGAACACCCGCGTTACCAGCGACATACTGTCCAAGAGTTAGATCGTTGATGGAGACCTGTGGGTCAACAACGAAGTATCTGTTACCAACAACTCCAATACATGGATCAGTGTTGTTACCCTTGGTGACGGTTGTTCCGATACCCACACTAGCTGCGTGGTTAACACCCTGTACGGATACAGGCATGTTGTTTGCTCTGGTTACATAATAACCGTAGATATTACCAGCAGGTCCAGTAAAGGTGAAAGTCTGTTCGGGATAGGTTGCGGTTGTACCACTACCAACGTTCTTAATAACCCAGCGAGATCCATTTAGAAGCACACCGTACTGTGCGGTGTAGTCTTGGTCGATTCTATTATCGACGCAGACGGGGTAACCAGTATTTGCAGTAGTTCCGTAACCATTAACGTTTCCGTCAATATATGGTTCAAAATATGCAGTCTGGGAAGGAACATCACCCTCAGCAGGGGTGGTGTTACTCGTAAATAGTTTAAGAACGAGATTTCTTGGTGAGGTATCCTCCAAGTCTGCAACAAAGTTATTCTGAGCAATCAGATAACGGAGAGACTCAATTTCACCAATATTGGGAACTAGTAATGCCATCGAAAACAACTCCTCGTAAGGGTTAGACTTTAAGAACTATACTTATTTATAATTTTAATTTTAAAGAGATCAGCAACCTTCGCATGTTTGTTGAGCTGACTACTGAAAAATCTAATATATCACCAGCAACGATCGTCTTATCCCAATTATTTAGTACATCATCAACATACTTATTTTGGGTTTGTAGTTGAACTCGTTGATTATCAGTAATTGTTGTAAATGTAGGAAAATCTTGGAAGTTAGATTTCGATACCTCTAAAACAATATCTCCTGTTTGATCACTCAACACTTTGATCGATTCTATTGTTCCAGAAACATCGACAGTAACTTTGCCTTTGCTTCCTGGGGAGATAGCCTGAGATCCACTATCAATAACAAAATTAACTGATCTTGTCAGATCCGCAGTAGTTGCAAGAGCAATGATGAATACGTCATCACCAACAACTGGTGCAACTGAGAAAATAAGTTGATCACCAGCAATGGTGAAATCTTCTCCTGGTTCCATGACCAGATTGTTTTTACAAACAATCAGTTGTTGGTCATTTAATGGATTATATGTATCGCCACCACTATTTAACGAAAAAGTAACACCAATACCATTGAATTGACCATTAATGTCATCAATGATGAGGTTGGTGTTCTGAGTTGACTTCGATGGAATTTCGTAGTCAACTCCGACTGAATATGATCCAGGACTATTTAAATTTACTAAGTAATCAGTCATGATACTCCAGGTAACACTAAAACATTTCCTGCTATAGGTCTAGTCTTATAATTGTTTGGAGAAACAAGTACCAGATCATATACATATCTTCCTCCCTCCAAAGTTCCAGTAGAAGTTACCGCAAGGGCTACTTTTACGACACCATTGATTCTATTTGGGAAAGAGATAACAAAATTCGTGTATTTTGTCGCATCTGGGTGTTTTCTAATCTTCGCTAGAGCAGAGTACCCAGTCAAATTTAATGGCGAATTATTCGCATTCTTAATAGTAAAGGTTGCTTCAAAATCAACGTTTTGTTCAATGACTAAATTGACATTTCTAGCTGCCATTACACAAAAAGGAAGATTTTAGTTATTTATCCAATTTTTCCAGAAGGAGTTTCATCATGACCTTAAGTTCACTAACATCATTTTTTAATTCATCTATTTCTAATGATTTTTGAGCCGCAATTCTTTTTTGTTTGATATACGACTCATATGCACCATCATTGCAATTTATCACTGCTCCAGTCTCGTTATCTCGATATAGAGAGTGGCTACTTTCAACTTTTATTTTATCCATTAAATTGTAGCAATAACTCTGAAGTCTCTCAATCTTGGAACGTAAGCATAGTTACTTCCAGACATACAAACTTTAATTTGGAATGCATTGAACTGTGCAATATTTGAGACATTAAATTCATATGGATTAATATCATCATATCCATCAGATGCGGGAACGAACTTGTCGGGTAACCCATCATTTTTGGCAGGATCGATAATTCCACCAGAAAGATCTAGATTTTTATATCCAGGGAATAACTGGAATAGTTGATCTCCCGAAGGTGCATCAACACGGAATGCCCTGTAAAGAACTCTAATTTCATTTGTATGATGTCTATATGCATCAAACATAACTTTCAATCCATCTGCAGCCTTATCAAGATTAATAACCTGAGTTAAGTAAATGGCAGCATTTGGATCATTATCAATAGAATTCACTCGTTTATCAGTTGCATAGTTGTCAACTTTATTGTTGAGTCTATTCATAATGAAGACAGCACTTACTCTGTCCAAATCAATTTGCGGAGAAACAAATTCATCTTCAGTGTTAAGAGTAACTTCTATTGCAAATGATTTTCTTCCAGGATAATTCTCCAATCTAGTCAATTCATTTACTTTAGATGCAATAATTCTTGGTGAAGTAAATTCGTTATCACCTTCCAAGGAGATGGGTTGAAATCCCTGATCAATGAATGCTCCCAGGTTTCCATCTGGACTATCTCCACTAAATGTCCTACAAGATGCAGAAACACTGGTTCCATCTGGTTGTAAGATAGTGAAGTTTGGTCTCAATATATTGAAGGGAATATTTTGGGTAGCTCTTGGAACATTACCCGAACCAGTATTAGCGCCTTCCGCAATATAAGATCCAGCAGACTTGGTTTCATTCCAATATAATTCTGGTAATCCAGTAGCATTTCCAGGACTTCTATCAACACCTCTACTAGAAATACCAACCTTCAACCAATAAGAATCAACATCAATTGGATACTTAGTGATGTTTACTTCACCAAGATTATGCGAGGTATTAATTCTTCTCAATGAAATACCATTAAGTTCATACTTGAAAAGTAGATCATCTACAGAATAATTTCCAGAAGTAGTATCATCAACAGCTCTAGTGATACCAGTAACTGCACTGGAGGTCGTGGTGACTCCAGTATACTTGATAATTTCATCACCTAATTTCAAATATCCAGGATTATTTGAATCGACAGGAACATTTTCAAAACTAGTATAAACTCCAACATTGGTTACTGAAAGATTATCAGTCGAAGAAGAATTATATTTGGCAGTGAGTTTTTCTGGTTTTACATCAGTTTCCATATTTGAAAGTGTAACCATATCCAATGGGCTATACATTCCATGGTTACTATGTTTGACCATAAATGTCAGTCCATCACTGATACTGTCAACATATTGAATAGAAGTTGCGGAAATAATTGATGTCGATCCAGCACCTGTTGTAAAAACAACCGCAGAGGATGCATCAACACTTGGAACACCTTGAACTCTGTCAACAATTAGTGTATTAAAGGCACTAATAATACCCACTTCATTTTTAATAGAAAGTCGTAAATCGGAACCAAATCCACCAGTATTGATTGGATCTGCAGTCAATACATCACCAACAGAATATCCAGTGCCTCCAGCAGAAACAGTAGCAGAACTTACTAGATTAGATCCAACGACAATTGTTGCTTTTGCACCAGATCCATTTCCAGTCAAACTAACTAGAGGAACATCAGTATATGTTGGGGATCCATTTGCAAATCCACTTCCTGCACTCGTTAGGGCGAGAACACTTCCAATACCAACAGCACCAAGAACCTTGATAAGTTTTGCAGAGAAGTTTGCATTATTTTCTTGTCCAATGGTTGTACCCGCAACAAGACCAGCAACTTCATTAGAAGTCAAACTCTTACCAAGACCAATAACGGTATTATTGGATAACATATTAAGAGGATTATTACTCAGTGTAACAATTTGTTTGTTGCCAATGTCTAGATCAGGATTATAGAATTTAACAGTTCCACTTGTGGAACTAAATTGAGCCTGATAAAGATTGAACTTCAGATCCTCAAACTGACTTGGATCCCATGTAGCACCATTCTGGGATTTGAATAGTGAACCAAGAAGTGGTTGTTGGGAAACAATAATCTTCTCAGAGTCCGCGCTGTTTATAGTAGAAATATCCTCTTCGCCCATTCTAGAGATGAATACTGTGTATTCATTGGAAGCCGAAAGAAGAACCAAAGCATATGCATTTCCTCCTTGGCAATATACAGGAGAATCGAAGGTAAATGTTGTTGCTTTACTACCATCGTTTGAAGTAACAACTTCAGATGGATCAAGAACCTTTTCACCAAAAGGCAAAATTGATTGCGTAGGTAAACCTAGTTCCAGATCTCTGACTTGCAATGTTACGGGCAATTCGGAAGCATCCTTTGTTCTGAAGTAAATTTCACAACTAGTGAGGAAAACTCCGTTTTCATCTGGAACTTCAAACGACTGTGCAAGTGGGTCAACCCATCTTGTTTGTTTTTTCTTTCTATTTTTAAATTTAACTGTTGCTTTTAATCTAGTTCTGCTTCTGCTTACATCTTTAGATTCTGATGTGGGAACCCTTTCAACACTAGCATTACGAATTCGTAGAGTTGTTTCTTGAGTGTTATTGATTGTTCCCGTAGACATAAATGTCGTTTCCGCAGAACTATCAGTAAATCCCGAAATAGTCTGGTTACTTGAACTAGAAGTCAGTGTAAAAGTCTTACTACCAGTATTGAATACTTGTGAAGATGGTACAGTTGGATCGGGGATAAACAAAGATCCGATTACAACACCGGCTCTATCAGTGACAATTCTAATATCTTTAACTTTTGCAATAGCACCACTAGACTGACCAACTAAGGTCATACTCTTAGCAAGACATCCAAAGAATCCAGATGCAGATTGAAGTTCAAGAGACGCAGTGTCTACATTAAGTAACCCTGTAGTTGAGGAATATGATCCAGAGATACTATTATCAACATTATATGGATTGCTGGTATACGTCTGAGTCGGAACATTATACGGACCATACTTATGATTTTGTTGAGCCAATCTAAACTTAATACTCTTGTTTGTAGAGTTAGTTCCATTTCCAACAACAATTTCACCAACACCGAAGGTTCCACTTACCATTTCAATTTCAATAAGTTTTGGAACAATGAAGGCATTCATATCGATATTATCGAAGAATGCATAAAGTCTCGTATTTGGTTTTAGTCTCTTACAAACAAACTCAATATTCCTAGATCGCATCACAGCAGCAACATCGCTGGAAACGACCCTATTTCCTAAACTCTTCGAGTCAAATGACTCTTCCACTTTATATTGTATACCGTCTCTAGATTTAGTTCCAGTTTTAACAGTGGTTACTTCCCGAATCTTGGTAACCTTCTGCTTCCACCTTTTAGTAGTAGTAACGGGAATACCTCTACCACGTACAAACTTTCCTCTTTTTTTCTTCTTCTTCATAGAGCCTTTGACTCTCTTACTCTTCTTCAGGATAACAGGACCTTTGGTCCTAGTTTTACCAGTCCAAGTCGTTTCCCACGCACCCCACTGAATAGGAGATAATCCAGTATTACTATCTGTCCCACCAACCATTCCTTGCATGGCATCGTAGCTACCTTCCATATCTACGGTCATACTAGGAATTTTTCTAGTATCAATCCAAGTATCTGTTGCTGGATTCAATTCTAAAACTCCAATCCAATTTACAACATGGAATGGGTTTACATTTTCACTTCTAGTAGCAAACTTATTCTTAAGCCACTCTTTCTCAGTATATTTGAGAGTTACAATATCACCTTTCTTGACAACATTTGCATCTCCAAGATCACTTACGAATCTATAGTCCGCATCTGGAGTTGCCGAACCTGCAGCACTAGCACCAATAACAGCTTCAGATCCCAACAAAAGGTCTATTGATGTCGTATAGTGTTCGGGTCTTGCCTCTCCTTCTGCAGTGTCAATACTGCACCTATATTGACTATCAGAAACGGCTCCTCCACCCACTTTGGATCTAAAGTTATCAACAAAAAATCCAGATTTAAACTTATCAAGATTTGTAGTTGGATCTTTAATAGTCAAACTAGAAGTTTCCGTCTCTAGGAGAGAAAGACTTGTATAGTATTCTACATTAGTAAGTCTAGTATCAATATTAGCAATATCTCTCATTTGATATCGCTTGTGGGTAGCAACTTGAACCTCAATATCATCAACACTATAGAGATATGGAGGCATCTCAAGGGTAGCAATCTCTAGAGCATTATCTACACTATTTGGTACTTGTGGATCATATGAAGGAACTCCTTCTGCTCTGTTAAAAACTCCATCTTTTGTTAAGAAAATTTTATCAATTCTGCCCAAATAATAATCATAACTTAAGTTAATGTTTTTATTACTGGAAAATACGTGAGTAGTCGATGATGTGAGTGGATTGAATTCTCTAGACTTATATTCAAAAGGAGATAAAGTAGAAGCTACAGAAACAGCTCTAGGTCTCAGATCAATAATATCAGAGACTGGAATGTCACCAATATATGGAAGAGTATTACCATAAAGAGTAGCATCGTAAGAATCGACTGAAACAAGATCACCAGGATCAGAATTTTCAATAACAAAACTATCGTAGACGACCGTCAATCTCTTAGTTGGAGCATTTGCAGAATTTTTTCTTATAAGAGAAGAGAAATCTATATAATCTTCATTTTGACCAGGATCAAATTCAAAGTTATTCTTAATATCTCTGTCTCCAGAAAGAAAAGATTGTACGTTAGCACTAATATTAGAATCTTGAAAAATTACAGTTTCCCCACTTTGGAATACACTTTCGTTTTCGTAGATAAATGATGCTTCATTCGTTCCATTAGTTTCTACAAAAATTGCAGATGCCCCAGAGGTTTCTCCAACTATGGATTCACCTTTAAGTGCATTGGTGATAGATGCATTCAAATCCGTTAGGATAATTTTTGGAAGTTGTGGACTACTATTTGAAGAAGATTCAAAAACAGCAGCAACTCTTGCTACATCACAAATTCCTAGAGAAATTCTTTTATCTTGGACTCTAGTTCCATAAACCTCAGAGAATGTTAACCCATCATTTCCACTGGAATTTCCGATTCCAGAAGTATTTGTAGATGAATTGGAAATTTGAATAGTATTAGCTCTGCTGAATACTTTGTTTTTAGCTTTAGGATTTTTCTTCTTCCACGTTACGGTAAGAGTAGCGGCGCCATCTTCACTCATCTGAGAAAGAGTGACGGTCCTACCAGAAACTGTCAATTTTTGATCGGAAAGAGACTCAGTTGTTCCAGTAGAATCGAAGGATACGTTATAATCTTCGGCATCATAAGGTTCCAAAGTTAGACTTGAATCAGATTCTAATGTTGCACTATATGCACCAGAAGAAACTGCAATATAGTATGTTTTCTTGAAAATAATCTCAGCGTCGTTGAGATTTACAGAAGAAACGTTTGGTTCGGTAAGTTCTGCATATAAAGTATTACTTCCACTATTAAGAATTTCCAAAGTGACTTTATTCACGTCACTTGCAGTAATCTCACTAGTTGGAAGAGCACCTACGTTTACATTGGTTACGGTAGTAGTTGCTTCAACAATTATGCTTCTTGCATTAGTACCAATCTGTTTTACGACAGCATATGACGGTGTTGCAGTAGCTGCTTTACTATATGCGATCACATCACCAGTAGAAATACCACTTACTGCGCCAAAATTGGCATTAGGAGAAGTAATTGTAGATACACCCGCACTTTCAATACTAACTGTATATTCACTTCCAGGTTCTGCAAACCTAATTTTATTAGTCAGCTTAGTATCAGCAGTAAATGCTACTCCATCAGAAGATGCGATTTGATAGACATCTTGAATACCATAATCATCAAACTCAGTAATACTTCTATTAATTCGTTCTCCATTCACAAGAATTTCTTCATTATTTTGGAACTCTCCATTAACCTGATACAAAACCAGTTGATTACTCTTTGATGAAGCCGAAAATACAAATCCAGATGCACTACTATTCTGTCCCTCAATAAATGCAGGAACATTAATAGATGACTCGGCGTTTAATTGCAAATATGTAAAAGTTTGAATATCATACAACGATGCTCTAAAAGTAGTACCTTCATTTGCATATGCAGCATCTCTCAATCTAAAATCATAGAGTCTTGCAACACCAACATGAAGTCCACTAACAGATCCTGGGGTTGCAGTTCTAGATCCATAGAGATTTAAAAGTCCTTCTGTTCCAAGACCAACTGCAGGAGATCCATAAACGTTATTGACTTCAATAGTTCTGCCTACACTAAAAGGCAAAGCTTCATTGACAACATTTTCTGTTGTTCTTGGTTTAGGAATATCTAGTGTACTAGTATTCAGAGTCTCCACTTCATATCCACGAACATATGCCTTTCCAGGTCCAATTGAAAGAGATACTACATCCTTACTGGGAATATTTCCTTGTTGAGTAGTTTGATTGGAATAATATGCTCCATCATTACCAATCCTATCATTAAGTGTTTCCTTAACATTAATACCAAATGGAGTAATGTAGTAATCTCCAGACTCATCATATGTTCTTCTCGCTAACTCATCAGTAATTAAATCATATGTAGTGGTATTACTAAACTTCCGAATATCCCCTTCTTCAATCCTAAGCAATTCAATGAAATTTTCATCATTGAAATCGTTTAGAGACTTCTTAATAAGCTTTGTTGAAATTTTTAGTCGATCTGCACCAGGAGCTGCAAAGTTTGAAAATCCCCTAGCATTGTCATACAAATCGTTATATTCATCCGAAGCAGTTACAAGTTCTTCGGAAATGTCTAGACCAACTCTATAACTTGGTGCATCAGCATATTGATCTAGAATTACTGTAGAATCTGGTACATCTACAAAGAATCCACGAATGAAATATACACCATTGGCAAGTTTTGCAGCAGATCCTACGGCAGTAGAATTAGAAATAATTGCTGTAGCAAAACTAGTTCCCGTTCTAATACTAGAAAGGGTGTAGTCAATATCTTCTTGAGCGATTAAATTTTCACCATCGGTGAAAGTTGTACCAGAGAAATCGTTTTCACTAGCACCTTCATATTTAATGTATAACGTATAATTGCTTTTTTCGGACTCAGAATTCGTAATATAATCTTCAATCTTTGCTTTAACACCACTAGTTTCTCCCTTGATTCTCTTTCCTTTTAGGGAATTCAAATACAAAGAAACTGGAAGTCCTAAATGAGACTCATCAATCTGGACAGAGGTATACTCATCGTCATATGCAATTTGTCCAGGGATAACTACAGATCCCTCTTTAAACATATGCTTACCAAACTTCTCAATTTGGTTCTGCAGAATTGACTGTAGAGTAGTTAATTCCCTAGACTGAATTGGGAGTCCAGGCTTAAACAGAACCCTCTGATAATTATTAGACGCACTGAAATCATCAAAATATGGAGATGAATTTAAGTTGGTATTCTGTGGCATTTTTCTTTAGAACTCCAGAACAATCTTGATGTCTTCTTTCTGACTTGCAGATCTAGGAATAGGGGCTCTATTATCAATATAGATAATTTCGCCAGACTTAGTGTTGTATTCGGCAGACGCAATACCAGCAACAAAGTTAAGACCAAGTTGGTATGTCTTATTATTTATTGAGGTACTTACACCGTTAAAATCAGTATTTACTGATAGTAATGGTCCAGTGACAGTTTCCCCAGTAATTGTCAACCCAAATCCCGCATCAGGACTTGCCGAAAATGGAATAATCTTATATCCAGTTTCACTAGAAGCAAGACCCATTGGTTGGTAATATTTAAGAACTCCACTAATTTTATCCCAAGATGCGACATATCCAATAGCAGTGGAACCAACACCAACTGTCTGGGTAATTTCGGAGTCTACAGCATATGTTGTCGCTGTGGTGATACCACCCATCTTAATCCCTTTCAGTCCACTAACTTGAGAGGTCTCCAAAAGTTCAGTGTTACTGCCAAAGATTGTTGGATTTTTGATAACTCCAACTCTAGCAAAATCATTACCCTCAATAATATCTGGGTTAGTTTCAATAGTCTCGAATCTAGAATATAGAAGAGCTCTATATGCACCCAATTCTCTGTAGACATCATATCCATGTCCACCTTTTGGTGGAATAATTACACTAAAGTTACCAATAGAAGTAGTACCAATACCAGTATTAGTAAGGTTTTCTAGTGGTCCGCCTTCCTGACTTCCAGGAGCTCCTGGGAAGAATTGAATAGATCCATGAGTATATCCAGATCCGCCATCAGTAACGAATACCTCAGATACTTTACCAAAGGAATCAATGGTTACGGTTGCCTTACCACCAATACCATCACCCAAAATATCAACATTGGAGAATGATGTAGAAATTGGTTGGTAATTAGACCCTCTAGTGTCAATAACTACGACTTCAATTTTTCCATCAATAGAGTTATTTCTGGTTGCTACAGATTCACCTCGCATCCCCCAGTCCTCGGGAACTGGAATATATTCAATACTATCAAACTTTACAATTTCAGATGGTTTTATAGTATACAAATATTTCCAAACATAACCGTCACCAGAAGTACCTGCGGCTCTTGATTCCAAATCAATAAAAGTTGGTTGATCATACGATGGTCTACCACTTGGGTTTTCTGGATCAGATCCATTTTGAAGACAAATGTAGACCTTTAGATCTTCATTAACAACATAGTAATTTGATTCATACAAATTACCCTGTTTTGTAATTGGGGTTGTATTGTAAATTGTATAGTCATGTCGATACATTTCATAAGTTGTACCAGCAATCCATTCGACTTTACGGACTAATCTACGGACATCTTTGTCCGTAATTTTCTTCATTGCAATAATAGATTCCTTGATTTGATGTTCTTCAAAGAACCCATCCAATGGAGCGGGAGTATTGGTAGACCAGTCACTTGTTCCACCAGCCTCTTCCTCAAAAGCATTGGGTAACCCAATGAATGCATAATATTTGTTTACGGTAGACCCAACGCCAACGAAACTCTTTACAAAGGTTTCGGCGTTTAGAATTCTAAACTGTTCCGATATAATGGCAGGCATTTTGATGAAAACTAGACGTTTTTTCTTTTAGTATTTAGTGGTTAAGATAAAGGTTGAATTCTAGTAACCACAGCAGCAGTTGATAATCCAGTCGATCCATTGTCTGAATTAACAAAGAATTGTTTGGGACTTCCACCAGCTCTATTTTGATAGTTGTTAATTTTACCCCAAGTATATTTACCATAAAATGGTTTATAGTCAAATTCATTGTCTAAGAAATATGGTCCATTTGGATCGAGACCGACCTCAATGTCAATAGACGAAAATGGTTTGGGCACGAAAGCGCATGTTACTGTAACTAGTCCAGACACAACATCAACAGGCGTTACTTTTTCAACAAAGAATCTTCCCTGTAGATGTTCTCCTGCGGGAATTTCTGATGTCTTGTTAAGTGGGAAGTTTAAATATCCGCCAATAGAAGTGGTGATGCCAGTTAATGCATGACCAACTACCAATGGACTATCATAGATGATAAAGTAATCACCCGCAGATAGTTCCGAATAATTTACGCCCAATGTATTCAATGAAGAATATCCATATCCAAGGTTAGTATTATCATAAAAATCAGATTTAAGTACAAAATCTATAGTAGGTGGAGTACTAAATCCAATTCCAGGTCGATTAGTATTTACACCAACAATAACACCAAAGTCACCAACGGCATCTATAGAGAGAAGTTTTTCACTTACTGTACGATCTGTTTCAATAATCACTGGTGGGCTTGATCCCACTGCATATCCAAATCCACCATTTTCGACAGTGACACTAGTAACAATACCATTGGTAACGGAAGATCTTGCAGTAGCTCTATTAATAATTGGATCTGCATAGAAAGCAGTTGATCCAGATCCAACCGCAATAGTTCTTCCATTGATACCATAATCAGTTTTAATTAAGTCAGAAAGTACTTGAGAGTGATCGATATCTCGTAGAGTCCAATTGGACAAATCGAATGAGTAATGTAAATTTCCAGAGGTATCAATTCCGACATAGAATCCATCTTGATACCTAATTCTATCAAAGTCAAATGTAGCTGGATTTGTAGCATTTGGATCACTGTAAATCATCCAGAAGTTTTTGTCAGATGAAATGCCGATAAGTCCGCCGTCACCAACAAAGACAAATTTATCCCCATCAAATACAATATCCGTAATATTCTTTGGAGTATTACTGGATAATGGAGTCCAAACTAAACCTTCATTTGAGGAAAGGAGCATTCCACCATTTCCCGCAACAATAAATTCACCCATTCCATATGCGATTGAATTTAGATCTTCTAGAGTTCTAGAATAACGACTATACATCGTTGTAGTTCCAATACCAACTCCAGTGAAAATAGATCCACCAGTTCCCACAGTAACCCAAGCATCTCTGGTTGGTTCAAAGATAATTTTATTGAAAGTTCCCTCATATTCTGATGCAAAATCCAACGTGGACTGAATTGCAGGAATTTGTCGTTGTTCAATCAATTGAACTTCTTGCCAATCAGTGAAAGTATTACCAACAGAGACTCCCTTAACAACCTTGGAGTATTCCCCAGAGGCTCTTACATAGTTTATTGGAGATGAAGTTGATTTGCCAAGTGCGACGGTATTCATCGTAATCGTTCCACCAAATCCAACGGTTCCCCTTTCCCAGAAAGTTCCACTCTTTGTATTGATGTATTTACTACTTGTCCCAACAGCAATTACTTGATCACCATAAGCCAATTCTTTCCAATCATACAATCCTGGTCCAAATCCAGTGATAATATCATCAAAACTCCAATCAGAAATTGGATCCTTTCTCGTAATCAAAGAAGAAGAAATAGTTACACCTGGTGACGTGAGAGCATATCCAACTCCACTATCTGAAATAGAAATACTAGAAACACTAGAAGAAGTAGCAACTTGAGATGTACTAATTGCTGTCCTAATCTCTCGGTCATCCATTATCAAGATATTTCTTTCTGACTGAGTTACCAAATCAATATCCGAGAAGATTGGGAATGCATTTTCCACATATATTTCTCTATCACTTTCACCAACATTTCTGATAATTCTAGTGGTTGGTGTAGTTCTAGACTTCAAACTTGGTCTAGCCTTAGAAATTAAGGTTCCTGAGAGAATCTTATCTCTTCTTTGTTTCTTCCATGTCAATGGTCTTTCTGCAGTTGGAGCAGTATCAATACCAACGCTCTTATATGCAAATGTTTCAAGAATATCAGAAGCAACGATTCTCTTAGCTTGTCTTGGGAATTGATCTAGATCGAATAGATTTAGTTTATTCTCTTTAATAGTTACAGTATCACCTGCTTTAACAGTCAGAGGTGGATTAATTGTCTCCACATCTCTCTTAGATCCTCGGAAGTAGAATACAGAACACTTGGATCCAGATTTGGGAGATTCACTAAAAATAATTCTACTTCCTTTGAAAATATAAGATTCTCCAGGAACTTGTAGAATATCATTAATGTAAATGAATATATTATTACTAATATCCATATCACTTCCAGGAAGTGTCTTCAAACTTAGAATTTCTGTTTCTCCACCAGTAGTTACAGATAAGGTAAATTTACTTCTAAGTCCATTAAAGAACTGACTAATATCATCGAAAAGAATAAATTGTCCAGGATAGAATCCAGAGAACTTATCATTGCTCAACTCAATAACTTTAAGAGTAAATTCTGTATGCACTCCAACCCTTGGGTCTGTGGAAATTCCACTAACGGTTAAGATGTCGTCTACTTTAAATGCAACTCCTTCTTCAGTAATTTGATATTCTTGTATTTCTCCATCAGCATTAATTCTGAAGTCAACTACAGCATTAGTTCCAATACCAGTAGATCCTTCAGCATATATCAAATCCCTATTAAAATACGGATCTGGTGCAGTAATTTCAATACGAACTGGTTTGTGAACTCTTCCTGGAGTTGCGTAGTAATTTCTCTCGGTTATAATCCCACTATTAGAACGGAAAGTTGCTCCTGTTAATCTTTCACCAACATATAGTCCATCATACCCCTCGTCCAACGAATCTGCAAATCTCTGTGCTCTAGAGACTGTACCACCTCTATTATAGTTGTGTGGTGTTGTAGAAGGACCAACTTGAACACTAAATGTAGTTGCTCCACCAACTTTTTGAACAAGAGCGCCAGAGAAAGAGAAATCCATTCCACTGGTAGAGTTATTTTGTTCTCTAGGAGCAACAATGGATCCTTGAATAGTTCCACCACCAACATAGTATGATGGTGTTGTGGAGGGACCAACATTGATTCTAACGTTTGTAGTGTTCAATACAGATGCAATACCTGCAGAGATCCAATATGGATCGCCTTTTTGAGGATATCTATGTTCTGTAGAGTTACCGTCTTTGGTACATGTGAAGATCAAAGACTCTGGTTGGATTCGTACAGGTTTGCCAGCGAATAACGTATGTCCTGTACCAACTGTCAACTCAATAATCCCAGTATCTGGAACATAGTTAGCACCACTAACATCCCAGAAATAACTTGTAGTTGGACCAACATTTACCGTAAACGTATCATCGGTTTTAGCGTCAACAACAACTCTAGTATCAGAATAGGGGTCGGTTGATCTTGGATAAGTATGAACTGTGGAGTGGTCATCCATTCCACAAGTAAAACTCATAGTATTATCAGTAAATTTGAAGGATCTACCAACTCTAAGTCCATGATTAGGACAGGTTACTGTTAGAATTCCAATGGAAGCCGTATATTCTGCATTAGTGGCTGATCTAAAAGTATGTGTTGATACCCCAACATTAATATCAAAGGTATTCGTAGAATATCCGACAATAGTGGCAGATGCCCCTGATATAGGGTCAGTTGACCTTGGATAACTATGTTGAGTTTGATTATTATCGAGATCGCAAGTAAATACGAGCGATCCATCCTGAATCAATACATTACCAGTTGCGGTTGTTAGTCCATGAGCGGTATTACCCGTTCCCACCAACATAATACCAGTCTTGGGATTGTATGTTGCGTTAGTAATTTGAATATATGAGTTGGTAGATGTCCCAACATTAACCTCATACGTATTTGTCGTTACATTACTGATTGTAAGTGCAATTCCAGATGCTGGGTCTGTGGGTCTTGGGTAAGGGTGTTCCGTTGCATTCCCGTCCAAACTACAAGTAAATACCAAAGAGTTATCAGTAAATCTGGCAAAATCACCATTAACATATCCATGACTTGGTGCAGTGACTGTCAGAATACCAGAAGTTGCATTGTATTGTGCTCCTGTAGCTGGAAAATACTGCAATGGGGAAGCCCCAACAGGAATAGTAAATGTATCATCAGTATGGGTTGTAATTGCAACACTATTAGTAGTAGAAGCATATCCACCACCAGCTGGGTCAGTAAGTCTTGGATAAGTGTGTTGAGTCTGATTATCATCTAATTCACAAGTAAATGTAAACGAATTATCAGTCAACTTAATAGTTTCGCCCTTAACATGTCCATGATTTGGAACAGTAATTATTATTTCACCAATATCTGGATCATATACCGCATTAGTTGGTTGTTGGTAAACAATAGGAGTAGCTCCAACATTGACCGTAATCGTAGTTGCATTGACAACACTAGCAACTGGAATATCTGATCTATTATGAACAGGATCTCTACGTCTAGGATATAAATGTTCAGTTGCATTGCCATCCATATCGCATGTGAATGTCAACGATCCTGTTGCAATACCAACCGTATCATTTGTAGTTAGGAAATGTGGTTGGTTAAATTGAAGTGTCAATACTCCCGTAGATGGAATATACCCCACTGTAGTTGGAGTTAGGAATGGTCCAGCCCAAGTGTATTTTGCAATAGCACCACCATTATTACTATCAGGAACAAACGTATATGTGTAATCACCACCAGTGATAACAGCAGTAGCTCCTGCACTAACAAATGTATGTGGATATCCACCACCTCTCCAGAGTGCAGTAGATCCAGAACTTACAAAAGTATGATCATAGTCACCACCAACAACAATAGCTTCAGATGTTGCACTGACAAAGTTATAATCATATTCTCCACCAAGAATAATGGAACTAGAAGCGGACCCAACAAAACTGTGTGCATAGTCACCACCAGAAACTACAGATCCTGTTTTTGCAGATGCAAACGTGTGTGGATATGACTCATTTCTTGGAGACTTACCTACATCTAAAGTAATTGTTGTGTTTGTTGTCGAAGCAATAGAAATAGACTTTTGATATGATTCATCTCTATGTCTTGGATAATAGTGAATGGAAGCACCATTATCAATGTCACAAGTAAATCCAAGTCCACTGAGAACAACACTTCCCGCTTTACCACCTTCCGAATACCCATGAGGGGCAGCGGTAGTAATCGTCATAATGCCACTAATATTATCGTACTCTGCTGTAGTAATACCAATTGATGGAGAGTAATCACAAGTAAATGCAATTCCACTAACAATTACAAAATCATTTTTTGTAAAATTATGATTTCTTCTTGTAGTAATAGTTGCTACTCCACTAACATTATCATATTCAACATCAGAAAGTCTTAAGTCTACGGAACTAGTTGTAGTTTGGCCAACTCCACTGACAACAACAAAATCATCCGTTTTTAACCCATGACCCTTATATCGAGTAATGGTTCCAGTAAGAAGTTGTCCTGTATAGACTCCCACATTTCTTGTGAGATCATACATTTCTTCTGTGGCATCAATATTAATGTCAACATTATTTGGGACTGTAAATCCAAAATACTTCTTTAATCCTCTAGGGAAAGTAACAGGTCCATTAATGGTATCAAATACCAATCCTTCAAGTTTTACTGCATCGTCATCAGTAAGACCATGATTCTCACTAAATCTGACGGTCAAAATTCCAACAACAGGATCATACTCAGCAATACCAACATTTGTTGTAACTCCAATCTGTTCACCATGAGCAGTAAATGTTGTGATTCCTGATTCCTGCGTATTATCGCTGTATACGACCTTTGCGGCAGGAAAGTACCCAGTACCACCAGAGGTAAGGTTAATCGCTGTTACAATACCCGTCTGGTCTCTCTGAACGGCTCCACCAGTCACATAGTTATGTGGGAAAGTAGTAATTCCCAAGAATACCTCAAAAGTATCATCTGTTGGGGTATCAATAACATCAAAACCGATTATATTTCGTGCTTCCAGAATATTTGTGTCAACACCAGCCTGGACTGTACCAGCACTTACATACTGAAGGCCTTCAGTTGCAATACCAATGTTGATCTTAACTTCTTCAGTATTCCCAATAGAAACAATCGGATATGAATCTTCTCTTAGAGTGAAAGTACTAATACCATCAGTTACCTGAATTCCCCTAAGAGTTAAATGTCTAGACTGGTTGGCTCCAGTACCAATATAATGTCCACCATAAACACTAAGTGTAGCAATACCAGTAATGTAATCATATCCAAACTCATTAATATTTCTTATCGGAGATAGTGGAGTAAATGTAAATCCAGCGCCTGTAATTACAACTCGGTCCCCATCATATAGATCATGTGGAGCCGCAGTGGTAAAGGTTCCAATACCACTAAACATATCAAATACCGCCGTTGTAATTCCAACAGGAGTATCTACTTTGGTTCCAAGAACTGCAGTAGCAGATGCACCAATACCATTTGTAGCCCTAATACGAACATTGGGAGGATTTCTATATCCTTGTCCACCACCACGAAGTTGAACATAATCAACAGATCCAGAAGAATTTACACCAGCAACTGCTGCAGCTTCTACTGGAATATAATATCCACAACCAGTATCAATTCCAACCTTATCAAGTCTTCCCGCTCTAGGTACACCACTTAAAAAATTTAATTGATTGTCAGAAGCATTATTAAATGTAAAATCTAAGTTTGGAGTCTGAACAACATTATTGATAAGAATAAACGGATTATTATTAATCTCGACTCCAGTATTAACACTATTGAACAAAGAAGATACTATGCCCAGATTTTCTGTTACTCTAAAATTAGTTCCAGCAACTCCAGTAAATTCCAGTGAAATATCATCAAGAACTAAGTTTTTATCTTGAGGTTCAAATGCATCAAATTTTCTTGAGAATAATCTCCCATTAAAAGTGGATCCCGTTTCTAATCCTACTGGACCCCTTTTACCATAAGGAGCATCGATAAAAAAGATATCATCTTCAACAATATTATAGTCACCAACAAATACTGAAGATATACCACTTCCATGAATAGTAGAAATAGATCCAAAAGATCCTCTATCAACAACAACTTGGGATGAAGTAGTTGTTGAGAATACTGGGTAGTATCCAGCACCAGTGTTAAAAATGACTACTTCACTAATCGTACCAACCCCAGTAATGACTGGATAGAAAATACCTTCTACTATAGGAGTTTCGGTTCCTTCAATAATAATTTTGGGAGGATCTGCTTTAGTATAAGCATTTCCACCAGCAATTACTTCAATCCTCTCTACACCGTAAGAGGAGTTGAATACTGGTCTTAGAATAGCTCCCGATCCAGGTGTGGTTCTTGGCATTTATCTTATCAGCTAATATTAATGGAACTACTACAATAAACTCTTGTTAAACCAGAAGAATCTCTAATTATACTGAATGTCAAAATATCTTCACCTGGGGAAGCAGGTGGGGGGTTTCCTCCAACCCACCTAATACCACCAGCGATAGGTCCACCATTAATATTAACTGAATCACCATAGGTGTATCCAACACCAGAATTGATAACAAGAGTTGCTGTAGTCGCCTTACTATTTAATGCAGTAACATTAGTGAAGTCCCAGGTCGAAACCGAAGTAGTAATTCCACCAAGAACCACAGTCCCTTGAGAAAGATCAACAGTTAAAGTTCCTGCCGAAGAAACTACAATATTATCACCAAAATCATTTACTACTGTTTCAGTAATATCACTATTAAAGTTAGTTGTTCCATCAAGAGTAACAACTCCCTCTGCAGTTACATTTCCACGAATATCAAGTCTCTGGTTGGCAGATGGAACATTTGTACCAATACCTATATTGGAATCTTTTGTAATAACAAAAGTCTTTTCGGGAGTAATATCTTGGTCAGAAGCCCTAAAGGAAGGTCCATTTGATTTTGCAATCGCCCACAGTGCTGGTCTAGCATCTGAGAAAGATACAACTTCAAGTTGAGACGTTGGTATAGATGTTCCAATGCCGACCATACCGTCAGATCGTATTCGGAACATTGTAGCTGCAAAACCAACCTCAATTGGACCGTCAGTAATCGCTCCTGGTTGTTGAATGGTAATCTTACCAATGTCAGCATATGAAGATGTCAGGATACCCGATGTATTGATATCAATATCATCAGTTACATATCTTGCAGTCTGAGCATATGTAGATGTGGATGCGATACCCGCATTGGTAGAATACCCCGCAGTGGTAGCGTAAGAGACGAAACTAATAAGATTGGTTCCGTCTCCAAAGATATTATAAAGATCATCAAAATTACTGTTAATCTTTAGAGTTCCTGCCAGCAGGGTATCTCCAGTGCCATCATTAGGGGCAGTACCAGTATTAATGCCTTGCTTTGCCATTACTCAAATAGTTTTTCAGTTATTTATAGTCAATACGGAGGTCTATCATCGTAGGTTACAACAGTCTCATTAAACCTAGTGATAGTGGAGTTCACTCTATTGACATCATAGAAGAAATTATTATCTACAGTATTTTCAATTTCTGCTCTTCTACCTTGAACAAATGTTCCATCACCAATTTGTTTAACCTTCATAAATTCATCACCATACTTAATCACATCATTTGGTGCCAAAGACGTAATTCCAGTAGTAACGACAATACTTTGATCAAATATTCCAATTGGAGATCCAATGCCAACCTCAAGTTTTTTATTTCTAAGAGGACTTTGGATGATATTATCAATCAAGATTAATGCGTTTGTAGATGGGTCAGAAACGCTAAACTTATGAGTTCCAGTTCCATATCCAACAAAATCCAATGGCAATGAAGTGGATAGTCCACTAATCTTAAATGTAACATCATCAATTTTCTGAACAAAAACTCTCTCGGGAATAGATGTTCCACCCAGCTCTACTGGTGTGCAGAGAAGATCATCATTAGAACCACTACCACCAATATAAGTTCCAGCAATAGAAATTGTTTCCGTACTTACATATCCACTACCACCACTAACAACAATAATACTTTCAACATCAAGATTTGAATCTCTAGTAACGTCAAAACGTGCGCCAGTACCGCTTAAATCACTTGTTGATGGTACGTTAAGGTAAGTAGTAGTAACACCTGTTTGAGTACCAGTAATGCGTGATACGGGGAATGTTAGGTCGTTTGCAGGAGTAGTTCCACCCAAATGAGTACCAGCAATACTCACATTATCACCAACATAGTATCCACTACCACCCTGAGTCAAGGTAATATTCGTAGAAAGTGGTTGACCCGTACTTTGTTCATATGTAAATTTAACTTGGAATCTAGCCCCCGTTCCCCTAGTAGAAATGCCAGGAAGACCACCATCAGGACTTCCGAATCCATATACAACAAACACAACAATTGGACTTACTACAGTACCAACACCAGTAACAGTATGTTCTGGAATTTCTATGTTATATCCATTTTCAAACATTGCACCACTACCAGCCAATGCTGTTTCTACATTCATTACAATGTCTCTGAGACCAGCAACGTGAGATGTAGTAGCAATTCCAATTGGAGATCCACCTTCTAGACTATAATTTAATTCCTGACCTGTTTGGAAGTTATGATTAGGAATAGTAATGATGTTATCCACAAGATCAACAACTGAACTATCGGATGCATTGAAAGTTGCTTTAAATAATGGTTGACCATTAGCTTTCAGTTTAAATCCAATATTACCAACTAAAGTTCCTGTTCTATCGTGATCTCCATTGAAACCAGAAGAGATATCATCTATCAATAGAACTTTATTAGTCTTATTCAGAATGTAACTCTTAATAGGTCTACCTTCTGGGAAGAAAATTCTTTGAATACTTCCATCTGGAGCCATATCATCTTCAGTGACTAGAGCAAAGTTCTGTCTTTCTTGTAGATAAAGGTCACTATCAATATTAACTAAGAGATTTACCGAATTAGTAGCCGACTTAACCTTCATATTAGTGGTTGGTTGGCTAATAATCTCAAGATCACAAAATTCTCTAAATCCAGAAGGGTGAACAATAGATCTTACAGATTCCCTCCATGTATCATATGGAACTCTTCCTTTAATGGAATATGAAAACTTTTGATAGTAGAAGTTATCAGAAATTCTTTGACTAAACTCGTTAAGAATTCCAGTGGTATTATCATTTTTTGCGACTTTATCTCTACTAACTCCCAATGTACTTCTAACATTAAATCTATTAACAGCTTCAACTCTACCTATGATAGTGGACTGTTCTCCATAGATCTCATCTCCAACAGATAATACTCCAGAAGTATCAGAGAGTCTAAGTTGACTCAATCTAGGATCCCAACCACCTGGAGATACAAATCCTTCAAATTTCTTAGAAGTGATTTTTTCTTCAGATAAGAATTTGGCATCATTAATAAGACTCATTCTAAACTTTGCCATATCGTTAGAATTAACGACATAACCTAGTCCAAAATCATCATCGTAAGATCCCAAGGTTCCTGTATTAATTCCAGCAACACTATACGAAAGTGTAAAATTAGAAGTATTGACTCCAGTAACGGTGAAGAACTTAAAGTCAAAGTTTTCCGAGTTGAAATTAATCTCTCCCTCGAACAAAGAATCGGCTTTTAATCTACATCCTTCAATAAAAATAGAATCCCCAACTTTAAACGGAAACTCAATATCAGTAGTTCCATATCCCGTTCTGACTGGTTGATTGAACTGAGCATCAAGAAGTAATTCAATAGTTACGGTATTTCCAACATGAGTAATTTGATCAATGTCATATCCATTGGAGTTTTGTGTTGGGATAATACTCAAAGGTTCATCAAATTCAAAAGCATTTTGAAGAATGAATACTTTGTCTACAGCTCCACCATTAAGTCTAGATTGTAGATCAATTGTATCATTACCACGTATAATCAAGTTGGGTGGTTGAGAATAATTTCTACCTCCATCCAAAATCTCAATTTCATTAATTCTCTGAACCCCCGCAACGTCAATTACAGCTGGTACACTTAGGAATGGAATCAAAGTAGGATCTGTTGGATAATCAAATCCATCCTTAACTCTTTCTAGAGTATCAATTTTACCAATATTACTGGAAAGAATTTTGACCGTTGCATTCTTACCAGAAGAACTCACAAATCCGTTAGTAGATGGAATAATTCTGTATCCTCTACCAGAAAAGTTTGTTTTTGTAGAATAAACTGGACCGACAGCAGAGGTAGATGATGTTTCATAGAAAATTGTACTAACACCAAGTCTAGAAACATAAGTCTGTGTTTCTGATGGTATGCGATCAAGATTGTATGTAAATTCTTTATCACCCCTAACAGTAATTCTGTTCTCACCATTAACTACTATTTCATTAAGAGTGATGCTATTATTACCAATAACATCCTTGTCCGAAATAACACTTAGTTTTCTTTGGTCGGAAGGAACCACTGGAACTAAATTGTAAAAACTCTTAGTTGGATAATCTCTTTTACTGTCAACAATAATTGTAGCATCCGTGGTTCCAGATACACCATTTCTAGTAATAGCAAATCCACTCTCGTCAGTTCCTTGAACTTCCAAACTATTTCTATAATTGGCATCAGCATAAAATTCCAATCTCATGTCTTTTAAAGACACATCGGAAACATCAAAAATAAATTGATTACCTTCCGTGAAAGATAACGCTGGATTTACCTTAGCAATTTCATATGTACCAATATCAACAGAAGAAAATACAATTGAATTTGAATCTGCAATATCCGACTTATACTGAACAAGTTTGATAAATTGTGGATCTTCACGGAGAATAAAATATGTATTGTTATTTTCTAATCCACCAATAAGATTACCTTCAGACGCATAAAATACTACTTTATCTCCACTCTGAAATGTTTCATCTTCAATATCGATATCAGTATAATCTGCAGAAATACTAGTACTAGAGAAGCTTACCCTATCCGATGTAATCTTACCAATAAGAGGGTCAAATCTAAGTTTAATATTTTCCGACTGAGTTGGTGATGTATTGAATTTTACAATATCACCATTTTCCAATCCATGAGCAGTATCAGTGACAACATTAGTAAAATATCTTTGAACTCTTGCATTAATTCTGGGGAACTGAGTAGTAAGTGAATGAGCATATCCAATATTGTCTGCTATATCGAAGAAGTATAATGCATCTCCAATTGTAGTAAACCCAATAGTAGATATCCCAAGATAGTTTTGCCCAAAATTAACTGCATATACAATAGAGTCATCCCCTAATTTAACAGTTCCGATGCCCGAAGTAGATCCAATAGCTGTATTTGAAACAACTAGGGAAGTTCCAGCAGTACCAACATTGTATCGTAATGGTTGTCCAGTAGCAAGACGATGATCTGGGATAAAGATTCTTCTTTCAGGTACAAATCTAGTATCATAACTTTGTGTTAAAGCTGTTCCGATACCAGTATTAATGACATCGTAGATTCTGCCCGTAGAACCCACACCCACGGTGTTTTCGGGTGAGAAGTATATACTTCTGTTTGGTTGTACTGCATAAGTGAAGAATTGGTTATCAACTGTGGCAGCACTAAATCCAAACTCAACTGGTTTCAAGAAAACAGAGTTGTCCGAAACATGGTGTGTGATTGCAATGCCAACATAATTTTGACGATTGACTCTAAATCTCCTAAACTTATTATCAATTTCAGTAATAACCATAACTTCGGTTCCAACACCGATATGGTCACCAGGTTTAAACCCAACAGTATCTGTAACAGAAATAAAGGTTGTTATTCCTGTTACTCCAATATTAGGAATATATTCAGTAAGTCCTACACGACGTTTTGGTACAGTAATTTTTTGTTTGCCAAAAAATGGTGCAAACTTAGCAGTTGTTATTCCAGAAATATGGACTGATTCATTATCCAAGAAATCATGTGGAACTGTGGTTATTCCAATTACACTTCTGCCACTTATTCTAAGTTCAGTCCCGCTGTAAGTTGAAACTCCTACACTAATTTCACTAATATCCTTACCAAGAATAGTGTCAACAACAATACTGGCTCCAGATCCATCCGTTCCTTCGTTGTTAAGCGACAAGAGATCATTGACTTTATAATCAGAACCTCTACTAAAGATGCTAACAGATCCAATACCAGAAGTTTTTACTTTAGTTACAAAGAATTTCTGTTGATATGAATCATCTACCTTATCAATCAGATCATATTTGGAGTTTCCAAAAGACAAATAATATGGTCCAATATTTCTAGATAATTTTTCTTTAGAAATATCAAGATCTTGATTGAAGAATGTATTGAAATTATCTTGAACTGGAAGGTCTTTAAATTGGTCTCCAACAAGATATGGGAATTTGGGTTCAGCAACTCCACTAGAATCAACGTCAATGCTGAAAAAGTATGCATACGTTCCATCTGGAAACTGTGGCGTTACACAATATCTTCCGCCATGTTTGTCTAGACTTCCAGAATTATTAAACAAATAATCATTTGTAAAATAACCTAATGAATATGCTGGAGGTCGTATACCATTAAGATTTTGATTATTAAGAATATAACCACTATTCTGTCTAACTATTGAACCGCCAATTTGGTTCTCATAACCATATGGACCATAAATTGGATTACCATCATATGCCCATCCCAAAATAGGAGAATGAATAGCATTTTGTGATAATTCAAGATTGCCTACATCAATATTATCTCCAAGTTGATATCTCAACTTTCTGGGAGGATACATTGACACGGCTTGGAGTCCAAGATCTGGATTAGTAGTTGGTTTTAATATACACCCATCTTCTGGATTAATATTTTCAGCAGATCTCGTTACTTGGTTAATTTTCCATTCATGGACATCGGCAATAAACTTAGCTTCAGTACCTCTATTTCTAAGTTCTAAGGATACATCATTTTCATATCCAGTTCCGCCGTCAAGAATTTGTACAGCGACAATACCACCATCTTCAACGATTGGATTGATCTGAGCAAAATCACCAGATGAACCATGAATAAAGATATCAGAGTCTTTTCTAAAACCCCTACCCTTTGCAAGAATTTGCACATCAACAATACGACCGCCAATAATAATTGGTTTCAGTAATGCATTAAAGACAACCGTAGAAACTCCAACATTAGGTCTCCTATGTAAATCAATAATATTTGTACATCCATATCCAATACCACCTTCTTGTAGGTACACATTATCGATACTACCAAGAACTACTGGATCTAGTTGTGGTTGAATAACAGTAGTTGAACCAATAGCAGAAATGGATTCTACTTTTACAACAATTGGAGGATAGGAGAGTGTATGTTCGCCTGATCCAAAGTTAGTTAGAAATACTTCTTTATTTTTTTCAAAGTTAGTAATATCTCTCGCAGTACCAATTCCAACATCGTATAGTTTAAATTTATTAGAATCAATAGTTTTTACAAAGTATTCTGTAGTGCTACTCAACCCACCAATAGCATTTTCTGTATGGGAATATCTTACAACATCACGGGTAATGAAGTTGTGACCTCTTGCGTAAATGTAATTGTCGGAGGTATCAATACCAGCTCTTGTTCCTGCAGCAGTTGTCCGAGAAGGGACAACTACTTTTCTATTTGAATACCCACTTCCAGGTTCTTTAACATATATTTTGGTAATCGTATTTTTAGATTTCGTAGAAACAAAACTATGGAAACCAAAACTTGGAGCTCCAATATTTACTGTATTGGTATTATTAACTGCATCCTGGAAAGATGTATGTAAAGCTATTGTTTTACTATCAACAATCCTAATAAAGTAAGTAGCACCACTAATCAAATTGCCAATCGGAGTGTTGTTTTTGGAGTCATAAAAGACTTCTTCTCCAAGTTCAAAATTATGCGATGTTGGGAAATCGATAGTCTCTGAGTTAGAATTTACAGATGTTCCATCAGCCTTAAAATTAACAATGATTTTTCCCTTTACGAAATTAGATTCCAGAACAGCACCATTGCCGTTTCCACCTTCAACAGTAATCTTTGGTTTTTTCTGATATCCAATTCCAGGAGAAACAAGTCTAACTTCACGGAATGATCCCGTAACAGTTGGAAAAGCTTTACACCCAGTTCCATTTTGATCCTGAACTACTATATCTGGACCATTGATCACATCATAATTTTTACCAGTATTTGTAACTTTAATGTTAACAATATCACCGTAATAAATCTGTTCATCAAATACTGTTGGTGGATATATTTCAACACCATTAGCTAGAAGACCAACAGGTCTGTTTTTAACATCTCTAGCATTCGGATCATCAAAATATTGTTCCTTCCGTACATATGGAAACTTCTTTAAAATTTTCTGGTGTTGTATATCCTTATTCTCAAAACCAGACTTAACAATATACTGTCCTGTAGAGTTTGTTTTAAATGGAATATATTTTTGCGAAAATACATCAGATCCACTAAAAGACAAGTAGAACTCTGTTTCATTTACAGCAGTAACAAAATAAATTCCTGTTTGTATTCCACTGTTGTCAATATTGTCCCAGAAGATCTTATCTCCCGTTGTATACTCATGTTTAATGGACGTGTTGGCATCATCAGCATCTACAGACTTCATCAAATAGGTAAATCCACCACCATTGATTGGGGTTCCACCCGAATCAGTAGTTTCGTTAATATCAGTTTTAACAAATTTCTTATTATCAGTTGCAAATAGAGGATAGTTTGGAATACCAGCAGTAGTTACAAAATAGTCATCTCCATTTTCTGAAAGATAACTATTCTGAATTCCAACAGGAAACTTATTAATTCCTGGAAATCTACCTAGGTTGTGCTCAGCTTTTACAATTGTTTTTTTAAGAACTTTTGGTTCTATTGGAAGAGTTCCATTCACCAAAACTACAACTTTATTACTCAGTCTCTTTTCGCTTCTAGAAGCATCATATTCAATAATTTTAATCTCACCAGTTATCTCAGTATTGTCATTGGAGAGAACAATTTTTTCACCAATAAAGAAGACAACATCATCAAAAAGATTAATTCTGAAGGTATTGATGTTGAGTTGGTCAACAGAACTAATATTATGAATTGTTGGGATATTATAGATCCAACTATTAAACTGAGAGTCTTCTCCCTTATCCAAACCAAAAGTAGATAGTTTTAAGCTATCACCAACTACCATATTGGCAGTATCACTTACGTCAATGTTATCAATGACATTAACGATTCTTAGTTGTACCTGAGATGTTTGTCCAAATCCAGCATAAGAAAAAGCTAGTTTATCTTCAAAAATTTCTGCACCAAATACCAAGTCAGTGGAAATACCGCTGACACCTAAAAATTGATTAATTGTTTTATCTGTATATGATATTTCAATAAAGTTTGAATCTACTGTAGGTTTGATTAAAAGCGATCCCTCTCTATCAAATCCAATAGTAGAGTCAACCAGAATATTATCCGAGAACTGAGGAATACCTTGTAGTGTTTTTGTTTTACCAGGAACTTGATAACTTCCAGAGAATGAAGATGCGTCTAGAGAGATTTCATAGAAATCTTTTTTATCAATAGGTCTATATTCTACATTATAAATCGAAGCACTTACTGTTCCAATACCAGTCACATTCTGGAACAGGAAGTTACCTACAGTTCGTAGGGGATCTCCATCAAAAAGATTTTCTACAAGAATATTCTTAGTCTTGAAATAAACATTGGCAGAAGAAGTAATAGTATCATCAATTGGTTTGATGAGCTCAATTTCTTCACCATACAATAGTTTAAAGAGAATTTGATATGATGCATCAGTTCCCTTTGCCGAGTAAAAATCCTTAGCTCTAGTAAGGGTATTTTGGACAGAGGTGCCTTCAACAAAAGATCTGTTTTCAAACCCAGGTAAAAATTCTTTCTTAAACTTGGCAAAGAATTCTTGTAGGAATAAATTACTTAAATTATATACTAACGACCCAGCACTATGTTCATCAGCTTCGGAGATGGAGAAATCTAAAAATTCAGAATTAACGTCCTGCTGAATTTTACTAATTCCACTAAAACCTCTACTACACTCTAAGAACTGAGTTTCAGTCTTGGACTTGTATGTAATAATTTCATTATCAATTTTAATAAGTCCGTACTGATCAGGCCATCCTGCAGTTGACTGAACTGTAATTGTATCGTCCGCAGAAAAAATATCTAAAAGAAGAACATTATATGGTATTAAACTCTCATTGTTAAATGCGGTAATCTGCCTATACTCTGGCAAATTAACAGCAAGATCTGTAACACCAGATTGATGTTCTTGGGAAATGTAGTACTGTTCTAAAAACTCAGTAAAAAGAGGAGACTCTTGATTCAAAAATGAAGGAATCTGAGACTCAATTAATTGAGAGATCTTAACTTTGTTTTGTTCAGGCATTTTACGATCTGATATATCCTTCGTCGGAATAGCTGGAAGTCACGACATATGAAGTAGCGGAAGTATTCTCACCAGAAGAAACAACATCAACGAGAGCAGTTACCTCACTATTTGCAACGTCATATTGCAAATAGATGTCCTTCAAAGCAATGATATCATTGGACTCGGGAATTGCCTCTATTTGAACTGTTCCATTATTCAAAGAAGTTCCTGATATATTTACCACATCCAAAAGAACCTCTCCTTCATCATATTTAACTGTTCCAGCATTATTCTTAACAATGACTGGTTCGTTATTTTCTAATTTAAAGAATACGATTCTTCCTCTAGTAGAAGTACTCGGGATATCAGCAAGGTAAAGAGTTCCACCAATGCCATCTACAGTAAATCCAGTCGATCGTACAGAGTACCCTTTAGAATTTACAAAGAAAGCATTACCAAAACACAATTCATACGTTGCAAATAGTCCAGGTTCTGGAATCAAATCTCTTCTAATCTTAACCTTAGTAATATTAGAGGTAACTCCATTATCAGTATCATCAATAAGAGCAACAATTTTACTGTACTTAAATCTTCCACCAAAACTGTTTATGTCATCCGACTTGGAATACGCAGTGAGAGTATTGAAAATTTTAGTTCTTAGTGTAGAAGGATCAAAAACAGAGTTAGTATTATAATAAACTGCTGAATTAGTCTCTACGTACAAGTATTTCAGATCTACAATTTCTGGTTTGATACCTGCAATAGAATACTGTTTTAGTTCTCTTGAAATTTGATCTTTGGTTATCTGTGATAGGAAAGAACCATTTCTCGGTTTAACAGATATGAATACTTTACCAAACTCAGGCGGATCCAACTCCTCCCCCCCGTAGGAGGTCACAGATTCAACGTTAGGGTATATGAAGGGGATTATACCCTTGTAGTCATTTGCCGTCACTGCACGGTACTGTGCCGCGTATATACGAGGTGCAAGATATTTGATGGAATCTATACTTTCAACATTATCTCCACTAGAAGATTTCTGCTGAGTAGTAATCAATGAGATGCCATCTGTTATAGTTGAGATGGTATCGTCCTTAAGAATACCAGTAAAGGTGAAATTAGAAGCATTATTACCATTACTGCCGTTGGTAACGATATAACTTACAGTAATTTTAGCACCAGCTGGTGGTTTTTTACCTAAAATTCCGTCGCCAAATAGAATTTCGTATTTTTCGTCTTCAATTTCCTGAATAAGGAACAATCTGGATGTAGAATCGACTCTCAGAATGTTATCGTATAGTTGATAAATCTCATTTGTTGTAGATTCTACCTGAATACGAATTGAAGACGTATCAACATTAGCATTTGGAATAATATATCGTTGATTTGGAACAGAATAATCTACTGTAAAAGTTTTTGTGAGGTAAACTCCCTCAAAAATGTTCAAATTATCGAAAAATGCAATATTATTGTTGTCTACAGTAGTAACAAAGTCGTCGGGAATTGAAAAAATGTATTGTCCATTTACCTGAGACCCTAATGCAACCGTTCCCGCCTTCAAAGTTACGATTCTAGTGTCATTTGAACCCAAATCAACAGAGAAGTTGATGACTGCACGGGAAGATCTACTTGATCTAGGTACATATCCAATGTTTCTCGACAGTGCAACAACATTTTCTCTAAGAGTAGCACTGTCAAGGAAGCATTCATTGACCGCCATATTGGTATTATATGACGTAATGTAAGAATTATACGCAAGAAGGTCAATTAAGACTGAAAAATTGGATCCTTCAAAGTCGAAATCAGTAAAATTACTGTTCGCACGAAGATAATCCTTAATTTGTACCTTAAGGCTATCAAAATCTAGGTTTGTAAATTGATTAAATGACATTATGTCCTAGTAGATTGTAGGATAAAATCGATATCTTGCACTGGTAAGGGCAATCCAATGACGGTATATGTTAAATGAACGTTCATATCATTGGAATCTGGGGGATGATATACTCTAGCCTCCACATTAGCTATCCTTTCCTCAAAGTTTTCGAGTAAATACTGAATTTCTTCTTCCATTCCAGAAGCAAGATCATCTGTTGGTTGCTCAAATAAGGAATTTTCAATTGTAGAACCAATTAAATTTTGAAAGAATCGTTCACCAATATTAGTTCTAACTAAATTGGTTACAGATCTTTTAATTGCATCTGCATCATTAAACGATCCTAGGTCATTTGTAACAGGATGTGGTACAAATGACAAACTAATATCCTTAAAAGTTCTGGATACTCGTTGTTTACTGATGGATCTAGCCATTATTCTAGAGTTTATATCTCCGCCTTTTATTTATTATCCTTTTCTTCAGGTGTTTCCCAGAAATATTCATCAGTATCACCCAATCTACCCCAATCAATACCGTTTTCTACCTGATAGTACTCCGTAGAGACCTTAAAGTCGGGTATTTTTGGCTCTTGGGGGGTTAGACTAATGTCAAAGATACGACATCTGTTGTTCGGGTACAGCGCAAACTGTCCATTTTCCAATTCAAGTACATTAAATGACTTATGTTCCTGTGGAATTTCACTTACAGAGTAATCAATTACATCAGGATCACCATGATAATTGTCTAGAGTACAAATATATGTACCCATAAGGTTACCAAAGTGTCTAGTTCGGACTTGCCAGTCCATAGATGCTACAAATTGTTTGCATACATTGATTATTCCATAGTCCATGCAATTCCAAAACTGCAAATTAGGCAGATCTAAATCAGGATCAGGTGTCTTTGGTTCGGAAACAAATGCACTGATGGGCAATTTATCAAACATTGCACCATATTCAGGCAAATAAGTTTCAAAATAAAAAGAACGTCCAGGTATCGACTTAGCCGACACCCAGACGCCTTCAATAAATTCACCATGTCCGTCTTGCAAGTCTCTTAGATACTCTTTACGGACCCACACTTTTTGTGCGGGTAGATTAACAACTAGTGAACTCATATACTTTACCCAGAAGCTAGAGGAGAATTTGGATTAGTTTCGTTTCTAGACTCTTTTGCTTTCTTTCTTGCTTGAGCAGCAACATCATATCCAAACTGTTGAGCACCTTCAGTTGCAGCTGCTTCTGCATTAGGTGAGTTTCTTGGATCAGAATCAGCCATTACCTTCCTTGTCCCCGATAGCGTTTACGTTTGTTGTTTGCAGATGTAGCGGCATACTTAGTATTTTGTCCACTACCTTGACGTGTTTTCTTAGGTTGAGATTCGATGAAAGCCGAACCCTCCTTAGACATTTTTCTTACAGCCATTATTTAGTAATACTTAGAGGTTTTTAGAGAGACGGCACAGAGAAACGCGCCGCCAGGATTTATTCAGGTGTTGCTTGGAGTCTTTGGGGAGAGACTCCCTCACTTATATAATGTTCAAGTCTCTCTTTAGCTTGTTCCTTAGTTAGGTGTTGATCTAGAACAGGATTGTTGATACCCCACCCATCAGTACCCAACTCCATAACTTTATATTGCATCAGATAACTCGGGTCTTTTCATGTCCAACACGGATACCTGGATCACACCAGATTTCATAACCAGCTTCCTTAGCGTCAAGACAGAAGGAAACATCTTCACCACACATATCCTGAACATCTCCAGAATCAAAGACTTGCATCTTAGGAGCGAACCAGGGATACTCAAGACTCTCGAAGACTCCTTTCTTAATCAGTACCCATCCGAAACCTGTGTAGTCAACGGTGAAAGGCTTACGACGACGAGAGATTGATTCACCAGTTTCGTGATTCATCACACCGCCATTCTTAGCGAAGTCCTCTTCTTCAAGCCAGTGTGCAACAGAAGTGGTCTTACCATCTTCAGTCATATACCAACCAGCTGCGATGTCCTTCTTCATCCACACAAGACGGTAGAACTTCTCAACATCAAAAACGATGTCCGAGTCGATCCACAGTTGATAATCATATTCCAGTTTCCCATCCCAGGGAATCTGTTTGGGTCCACGGAGAACGTTAGCACCGAGTACTTTGCATCGTGCAAAGTTAACCATGGAAGAGTAGTCCTGTGCAATCTGAATACTTGCACCTGTTTGAACTAGATCAAAGCATAGTTGAACAAATGCTTTGAGAAAAATATACGAGACGCCGCGTCCTGGAAGACAAAAGACAATGCTTTTGCCCTTTACCATTTCTTTAGCAGCTGCGAGGTCAAAATCATCTTCTACTTTCTTTGGAGTAGGAGCTTTTGCTTTTACAGTAAATCCTTTAGCCATAACTTAGAATGTTTTACAAAATTATTCTACCACAGCAACCCAATCATTGCAATGGTCACGGTTTATTTAGAGGTATCAATCTTAACGATTTTCAACATCTCATTGCGGAGGTCATCATCTTTATACCAATCAAAATACTCTCTGACGAATACAAGCTTATGCTCCAAATCTTCTTCTCGGCATTCATGAATAATCATGTCTTCACCGACAAATACATTATAAACATTCATCTTCAAAAGTGGCAAGTAGTTCTTCTAGATCAGAGCGTACATCAGGTAAAAAATGTAATTGACTGTCCTCCTCTAGTCTATACGAAAGTGTCTCAATTATCAAGTCTAGATGATAAGGTTCCAGTTCTACATTCATGCTTATATTAACAATGTTAACCTATCTATACATTTAATATTTTAAGAAGCAACATTGTCTAATACTTGATAACTATCCAATGATACGTTACCTGCAACACATACGCGATACTCACCGTCGAACGCCGCGCCGCTGGTGGTATGATGTGGATACACCATATGACTAATCTGACTTGGGAAGAATATCATACGACCTTCCATACCTCTATCAAGTCTCCAATTCTTCTTCAACATAATACCTGTAGTTGATGGATAGATTAACTGGAAGTCCCCTGCATAAGGTCTGAACGCTTCGTTGTCCTTCTGTTCATCTCTATAGTCATATGGAATGTTTAACCACACTGCAAAGGACCACAGAGCGCTGTGATCATGTATTGAGAGATACTCTCCTGGCTTGCTACATCTCACCCAACACCGACTTACACTAATTCCATGCATCTGTGAGGTACACATCAGAGTGTGCTTACCATACTTCTCGGCATACGTGTTGATGCAAGGACCGAGACACTCTCCCATAAACTTCTCATACGTCTCTTCAGACCACTCGAAGTCCCACTGAGGTACTTCCGTTCCCTTGACAATTTTATGTCCGTCAAATTCCCACCCCTCGGGAGCTTGTCGAATCAGATCATTGTAGAGACAATCAATCTGTTCCTGGGTGAGTTGTGCTTCAATAATACCGAAGTTTGGTAGATCAATAACTTGCATCTTCACAGGCGCCTGGATCAGGTGGTAATACTTCGATTTCTACTTTGCTTATATCAATCTCTTTATTCTCTAACTTGGTTTCGAGTTCATCCACTGTTAGACAATAATTGAGTACTCTCGTTTGTCCCTCAGTAGTCTTCTCATATACATGAAAGAGCATCTCGTTAATATTGTAAGTTGGCATAATTCCTTGACTATCTCCTTATCTATGCTCGACCTTACAGGACTTTTTTATACCTGAAAAATTTTTTAAATGAACTCGTAATCACTCTCTCGATTTTGGTTCGTTGTAGGTTAGGGTAGTTAGCTATTATTAAAACACCCCCCATCGGAACATAACACAACACATAACAACCGCAAAAACCCTGCTATTTGCTACTGATATCCTACCAGACTTCAGAGGGAATGTCAAGCACTCCCTCTTGAATGTGTATCAGATATGTGAAGCCATCTTAGTGTTAATCTTACCTCGGTTAGTGTTAGTACGGAGACCCTTTGTTTGTGTCATAACAAGCAAATCCTTCCGAGGACGTTGAGTCTTAAGCACGGTGTACTTTACCTCACCACGAGCATCAGCAATCAAAAGATCTCCACGGGATGCAGTAGCAACGTTGAGTGTAGTCTGAGTCATTTGTGAAGCAAATCTCTTTGACTCTCTTAATATACACGATCTAGACTGCTCATGGGAGAATAGTGGACAGTTCACGTAGTGGACACAGAACGACTCATAGGGACTGAAAGTATGGTAGCTATAAGCTAAGCACTGCCCTTTGAACCCTTACAGAGTTAGTATAACGAATGCCCCAAGGATTGTCAAGTAATTTGCTACCATCAGAATCCCTTATAAGGGGTCCATAAGTGTGCCTCGGAGGTCTTGACATTTTCTGGGATTCATGATAGCCTGCGGTCCAAGATCACTACTCTAAGGACCATTTAAAACCGCATACATCTACGAGAGATACAACACGCAACTACATTTAATTAGCCATTTAATTAATAGCATAAAAAGAACCTTCGGAGATACTCTGAAGCATATCCGAAGGCACTTTACGGTGTATTCGAGCACTAATCGCTGTCGTATTCTACCTCGATTGCGTACTCATAATCATACTCATCTTTATTATCTTCTCTATACCTTTCCTCTTCTGATTCGATCAGCATTGCATACTCTTCCTCATCCATTCTTCTTCTCCTTTCGCTTACCTTTCTTAGTGTTATATGTACCGAGGTTTTCTACATATAATTCTCTTACCTTTTCATCACCTTTTAACTGTATAAGTTCTTTCCAGTTCCAATCTCTAGGATGAACACAGTTAGTATCATCTACGGTGAAATCGATAGTAACGCGATAGCGTGTGAGTTGAGTGTTAGTGAGAAGCATTGTAGAGTGAGAAGTAGACCATACTATTTTATATGAGAAGATATCAATTGTCAATCTTTTGCATCTCTTCGTCCCTATAATACTTTACGATTTCTTGATATAAACGATCTTGTGATTTGATTGATAATTGTCCATAATAGTTAAACACTTGTCGAGTTGACGATGTTTCTTTTTTCACGGCAATACAAGATAATTAAGATTTAAGATAATACGAGTTTGAGCATCAGTGCATGTATATCCATGATGACTAATACTACCATCAAAGATAACAATACGATTCGCTTCACTCTTCACAATCTTCCCCGTTTCAAACTTAGTAAACCCATCATTTGTATTCAGGTAAAAGATTGCAGTTTTGTGAATATCACCAGGGATATCACGATCCCTATGAAATGTGCCAATAGGGCGATTATCATCTTGTCTCCAGTTCAAATTCACTTTTGAACTTACGATAAGCACATCAGAACCAGCATGAACATTTTCAATCTGAGGCATTATGACGCCAAAGAATATGTCAGTCCATTCGGCGTTACCTTCATTCGCACGATATAAAGTATGAGTGAATTGACCAGTTGTTTTCTCTTCATCAGGACGAGTAATGCGCTGATTAAAGAACCAAGGAAAATCACCAGATTCGACAAGTGTATTCAGTTTAGAAAAATCTTCCGAATCTAGAAAATCATCATAGACCTTAATACTCATGGATAGTAATAATGCGACGGAGGATCTTCACCAGGGAAATGTGAATACGACTTCTGAAAGAATGGCAAAACACCTATCACTGAATTCGACCAAACATAAGTGCCATTTGAGAAACGAACAACATAATGTTTCTCTCTCGTTTTAACATCAGAAGCAGAGACTATAGTTGTCATTTACCGACTCCCATTCCCATCTGTGGCGTGTTAACTTCTAACTCACTAATCACCTCTTGTTTAGGTAACAAACTATCGAGAACTTCCTGATCATAAAGATTCAGAATCTCACCGATAAGTTCATCTTGTCCACATGTAGAATATTCTTTCATCATCATATCAAACATGCAACCGAGAAGCGAATCCATGTCCATATCATCAATGATCATAGTACAATAATCAGAACGCAATGTGTCAAGTTGTGATTCGTTAAGTTTCATTGAATTAGAAGAATAAAGGTGAATTAGTCTGTTGGGAATTGTGCAAGTTTAGCATCAGCAAGTGCAGCAATCATTGTCCACACTTTCTGTCCTGATAGTTGATTCTCAGAACAAATAAATTCGACGGAATCTTCGATAGTTTCCATCACTTCAATCGCTTCGGATGTTAGATCAGTCATGTTAGTTTTGCGAAATGTGGGAATGTCGTTGATATCGGGACCGTTCCAAAAGTCGTCCCAATCTGAAGCGTTTCCAGTCGTAATCATGAGAAGATGTAACCGTTGTCGAAATCTTCGGTTGTGAATACACTGTTACCGTTAATAGCACCCGCAAACTTTCTTACAAACCACTTGTAATTCTTTTGAAATACTCCCTCACCAGCGATGCAAAACTCATCACAAAGTGCATTCAAACGTGATTTAGTTGTCGTTGTCTGCCAACCACCATCAAAGATTGTCATGTCGTTGTCAGAAACCTCGGCAATCTTGTTACCGTGGAGACGTACAACAGAGACACCAGTTTCGGGGTCAAAATGAACTGAAGTGTTAGCAGACTGCCAATCAGAGTTAGATTGAACAGCGGCACACATTTGAGTTTCGATCTTACGCATGATGAGAGAAGTGAAGAGGGTTAAGAGTGCGGTGAGGTCGTTTCCCCTCCACTCCTTTAATATACAGGAAGTGGCGGAGAAATCCACCAAAAGTGGACGGTTCTAGGGTTGTCACATCGCCTTCTTAAGGTAGATTTCGGCCAACCCGATCAGGGAGCCATCCTCTACCGTGGTAGGAAGGGGAGCGGTGTTCCACTTGTGGAAGGTCTTGCCCTCATCGCCTTCGTTCATAATGTCAGTGATCAGATCGCCTGTGATCTGGATGACGTTGGAACCCTGGTAGGTTGCTCCATAGTGAGCGGAGAGGATATCGATTGCTTGTGTTTTGTTCATACTGATAGTATGGCAGCTTTTGAGCTGAAAATCAAGCGATAGTGTGCAGTTGCCCAACTGGTTTGGGTTGGTTGATGGTATGCTGGGCCATCCCCGCTTTTGTGTCTTGAGAATCATGGCCACCACTAGACCAAAAACCTGTTTTTTCCATAATTCTGTCGGGAGTGGGTGTTACGTCATTCGCACCGCTCCCGATATGGAAAAAAGACTAAGTATCATTCATGACACACACATATCATAGTTTGCTATTCGCAAGTCCAACAGATTTGCAATACATTTCTGATGCTTTCATTTCATTTTGTTGATGATAGTCCATCCATGATTTGATCTCTGCTCGAAAATCATTAATCATATCATCCGCAGAAACTTCTTCACTAGCAAGATATTCTCCTACTATGTCACACAACAAACCGCGAAGATGTTGGCGATATGGAAATGTGTCATTGTAGGTAATGTTGTCAGTCACATTTAGATCAGTCATGATTGTTTTAGTTGTTGAAGAGATTGAACCGCTGATTGCATTGATGAACGAGCATATCCTGCAGCGAAAGGATAACTCCGATCAGGATTAGTATCCGAACTATCTATCTCATGACAGACACGAATAGCATCCTTGAGGTTATCAATGATTCTGTCGATTTCAGTAGTTTGCATCAATACTCCGATAGAATACTCATTCGACGTTGTTGACGTGGCACATAAAGTGCTGGACGTTTGTAACCATTACTCTTGGCATACTGCACTCGATCGATATAATCATTATACTCATCTGGTGACACTATGTCATCCCAATCTCCATCAAAATGTTCATCAGAAGAGTAGCGATCAGTGTAGGAACTGTGCATCATTTTGATCCTTGAATAGTTGTTGAGTCATAGTAGTTCATCATCTGGGTATCACGTTGCGCTAGGAATAGCAGATAACAAGTGATACCGACAAAGATAAAGATTCCACTTAGTAAGTATTGAGTTACTTTCATATCACCAGCGAGTTTGAATAAGGGCCGAGTTGAAAAGTTGTGGTTCTGTGTGAAGATCAGTCACTTCATAGTTGTACCCATAAACACGATTATCAACCTCTTTTTCAAACGATTCTTTGTTAATGTAGGACTTTGATTGCATGTCATTAGCAAACGTAACTGTCTTATACATTAGACGCTCACTAATACTTCCATCAGCATACTTGACGGGGTAGAAGTCAACAACCATGTTTCCGTGTTGTGCTGTGAGTTGCATTTGAGTTGAATTGTTTGGTATGAATTAATTATAGGGCATCTGGCGCCCTATGGGTCACCAGGTGGCCA
>Ga0181390_1000004_pt1 | contig 82643 bp, 77 predicted proteins | sample 13SPOviralmetaG_FD_130085 | JGI IMG/M metagenome (GOLD analysis project Ga0181390, IMG submission 130085) | Marine viral communities from the oligotrophic San Pedro Time Series (SPOT) site, San Pedro Channel, CA, USA - 13 SPOT_SRF_2010-07-21 | ecosystem: Environmental > Aquatic > Marine > Strait...
AATGAGATTCTTGAAATTGAGATTGCTCATAGGCGTTCATCCAAATCTCATCAATATATGGACGATCAAATAGTCCAAATTCATCTCTCCATTCTCTTAGAACATCATCATAACGCTTCTTAATCTCTTGAGGGAAAGCTCCTTGAAATTCTGTTCTAACATCACAACTCCATCCTTCGGGAGTTCCATTCATTGAATGATCTTTCCAAGATGCATACCTATCCAGCATACTTTGTCTTAGATCAGGTGCCTGTAAATTGTATTTGTATAATCGAGTTGGAAATAAATCAGTGTACATTTAACCAAAAATAATGTTTCGTGCGTTTCCAAAATCACCTTTAAGTAATGATTTAAACTGGGGGGAAAGAAATGCTTGGAACTGAGGTTGAGATTTAAAGTCACCCTTATATCTTAACTCAAGTTCTAAGAGATCTAGTGTACCTGCTCTAACTTTGAAAAATAACTTAGCCGCATTTGATGACTCTGTTTTTGCAGTATCTATATCAATGGTCTTAGGTTGTCTTTTAAGATAAGCAAGAGCAAGTGCAACGCTATCAATACCAATACAATTACCACTACCTTCCTGAATATTCATGCCGGTAGACTTAGATATTGTAACCTGTCCTACCCCAGTGGTCAAGATAAATTCAAAGTTATTTCTAGTATACTCACTCATCTCATCCATTAATTGTTTCTTAAGGATAAGATTGATTAAGGTATCAGCAAACAATTGCTGATTCGTTTTGATGATAGATAGAAACTGTTTATATAAAGTATTGGGTTGGTTGCCGACTTTACCAAGCCTCATGTTTACATAATCACGCATCGCATTAGTTGTTTTGCGATCAACCTCTTTAGTATTTAAAAGAGCTGGATCACCAATAGCAGATACATCTTTTAGATTAATTAAAGGAACTGTTTGAATCTTACCATTTTTATAGATGCCAATCCTAGTGCTCCAAAGTTTTTCCGGTGGAGCATTTCTAGGATTAGATCCATCAGGAAGTTGAGCAAGTCCAACTAAAGGACCACTAGTTAATGCGTCCCTAATTACTCCAGCAAAAAAATTCTGTCTAGCTTGCTGCAACTGTGCTTTTATGGGAGCAAATTGAGGTCCATTCAATACAGTATCAAATGCTTTATTGATTAGAGTCGGGTCCGGTGCAGTTCCTTTTGGTTTTTTCTTTAAAGATACCCCAACATAATTAGATCCATACTGAAGAATCAAATCAGAAGAGTTAAAGTCTGCCATACCAAAAGCAGCAAACTTAAATTGCTGAACTTCTTTAGGCCATTGTGTACCTGTTAAGTATACCGCATTAGGAGTTGCATTCCCAGATATACCCTTCATTGCAGAATTTGTAGCAAGAAAAGATCTGACTGCTTTTACTGCAGAGATACCTACAACAAGATCAGAATAAAACTTATCTTTTTTTGTTGATGGAGTTAAGGTTACTGCTTTCTCAAAATCTTTTTTTACACTACCAGCACCAATAACAGAGGGACCCGTATACCTCTGATACATGGTGTTGTAAAAGTTTTGAAGGCTTGTCTCATCTTTGACAGCAGCATCCATTTCTAGATTGCTGCATAATGCACAACCAGCAAAAAATCCTTCAGACGGTTCGGCCATTAAAAAAAGGGAGTACTACTCCCTGTTATTTAGATAGTCCTTTTCAGACTGATACGGTGTTATCTCACCTGTCCACAGTCTATACCCTTCCTTAACTTCTGGCAAAAGCCACTGGTCCACACGAACACACTGCTCCCAGTTAACAGGGTGAGCACAACTCACCACTACAACAGAAAAGAATGCTCGTAGGTGGATCCAGAGACTAAACATTATCTGTCGCCAGATTTACGATTTTCTGAATAGTAAGCATCAAAGGTTCCCGTGGGATAACGCTTTGACAATTTATCAATATTACGATCAAGAACTTCTTCAAGAGAAATATCAAGTGCCATGCATGCCTGAGCAACATACCACATAACATCGCCCAATTCAATCTTTAGATGCTCAATGTTATCTTCTTCCCAAGGCTTTCCTTGGAAAATGATCTTCTTAACAATCTCCATGAACTCACCACCTTCAGCAGAGATACCTACAGCAGCAGTTAGAAGACGCTGAATCTCACAACCACCTGCTTGAAGAGCAGCAATTCTAGCAATAAATTGTGAGGGATCTTTAGAGGGAGCACTGGTTACTTGATCGACAAACTCAAGGTAACCATCCTTGGGAGGGGTTTGAGAAGAAGTCAAGACTACCGGAATGGTAGGTTCAGGGGAAGCTTCAGGGGGAGCAGGAGGAGTAGGAGGAACAGGAGTGGGTGGATTTTCAATAGCTGGGTTACCAAGTTGAGCACCCTTAGGATCTTCTGGATTATCAGACCAACCCTCAGTACCAGGATCACCAGGTTCTACCTCCCAAAACTCCTTGGCACGAGGACGGCGAGGAGGAGTAGCAGTAGGACGCTGTGGATCGGGTGTCCCATCAGCGATTGCATTAGAATAAGTAGGCATAATTATGATTGTGGAGAAGTGAATTGTGGGTGATAATTGAATAATGTATCTAGTCGGAAATGCTCCCAGGTATAAGAAACAATATCAGCATTTTTTTCTTCAAAGTCTAAATTTTCTGGTTGAATAGAATAAAAAGCAGATAATACTATTCTTTCCTTATCAGAAAACCAGTTAGGTTTGATGTAAGGATTATGAATACACCCTGTGGGATAGACCACAAGGCTATTATACATCATAGTAGCAGAACTTTCAAATTTAAAATCCTCATAGTCATGAACTTGAAACCATTTATCTATTGACTGTTCCTCATGACGATCATAGAAGTTGATTAAGGTATTTTTATCCTCCCTATTAAAGTCTAAGACATTGTTCTTACCCCTCCAAGACCAAAATCCAGTAGTTACAGGGTCAGAACTTTTTGAGAGATTGATGTTTGCAACAATGCATGGTCTCTCACTCTCAATACTATCAAATGGATCTGAATCCATATGAGGATAACAACAAAGTCCCCCAGTAACATCTAATCCCATTGTACCGCTCGTAGCTTGAGTGTACATATCAATTATTGACATGTCATTAACACCAAAAATTTTCTTAAATTTTTGAGTAAGTTGATGTCCAAGCATAGAGAAAAGATTTGGAGTGAATTGGTGTGTCATTCCAGGACGAACAATATCACTATCATCAAAGTCTTTAGTCTCCCAGTAGTCAAGACTTTCTAAAAACTCTTGAACTTTGTCTGGATAAAGAAAAACATTATTTGCAATAAGGATTGGAACATTACCAGGCAGTAAATGATATTCAAACTCAAGGTTATTTACCTCTGAGATTTCTTTCCAAATTTTTGTTGATGAGTTAATCAAATTTAAATCCCTCAAACTTATTCTCTTTTGTAAAAGAATCAGCTACATTGTTTTCATCTCCAGAACCAAGTAGAGATCCACCATCCGATTGTTCACAATCGTATAACCTCATCTTAGCGCGATCTATTCCTACCACAAACCTCTTATTCATTGTTGGATCACCGTATCTATTCTTCAATTGCTTCACCATGATCTGCCCGAGTCCTTCAAGATCTTCAGATGAAATAAGGGCAAACATAAGATCAGCAGTAGCAGGGAGACCAAAGGACTCACTAGTGTCAGTAATGTCAACATCACTGCTACTATAACCAGAACGAGTGGTCTGGGTGGCAGAAACGATAGGGACCTGGGCTTCGACAGCCAATCCTCTAAGTTCTTCAGCAATAGCCTTGATATAGCTATAAGAATTGACACCGACTGCTCCGCGATACCTAGCGGAAGCACAAATATTAAGGTAGTCAATGAAAATAATATCAGGGCGAAAAGATTTCTTAAGTGCCAGATCGTTGAGAAGAGATTTAAAATGGCCACTATGGGCACTTGCTGTTGGATATTCTTTAATTATAAGAGTTCCCTGAGTTTTTGCAGCAACCTTAGATACTTTTGTCTCGAAAAGATGACGAGGCAACTCACTCAAATCTCTAATGTTAACATCAAGAAGATTGGCGTCGATTCTCTCAGCAATCTTTTCCTCGGACATCTCCATAGTTATGTAAAGGACATTCTTTCCCTGAAGAAGTACAGAACTTGCAACATGACACATAAAGAGAGACTTACCAACACCAGTACCAGCTAAACCAATAGTAAGTGTTTTATTAGGTAGACCACCTTTTGTGATTTTATTAAAGTATTCGAGATCAAATGGAATCTTATTTTCTTTACGATGGTATGATTCGTAGCGTTCCTCATAGTCCGCAAGATAATCATGTCCGATATGATTATCAAAAGAGACTGCAAGAGCATCCGACAAGATACTGGGAATAGCATCTCTAGTCTTTTTAGAATCTTGCCCGTCAGCAATTTGAATGGACTCCATCAGAGCCAAATAGATTGCACGGTCGCGACACCACTTCTCAGTAGCATCAAGTAACCACTGAGTATGAGTATCGCTTTGAGTTAGAACCTCAACCAAATTTAAGGTATCTCTGCATTCCTGTTCAGAAAGATCATCACGATTCTGAACCTCAATACTAAGAATCTCTGGAGTGAGAATCTTATCATACTCATTTACAAAAGAACTTATCTCCTCAAAAATAATTTTTTCAGCACGATCATCATAATAATCAGGTTCTATAAAAGGAAGAACCTTTCTGAGAAACTCTTCATCATGGATGAGGTTCCTCAGAATAGTCAATTCAATGCGGTCACTCATCATTCGCCATAGCTAAATTCTTTGCGAGCAATCTCGTCAAGTTGTTGCATTACTTCTTCAGTAAAATACTTTTCAGGTTCCTTGTAGACTTGCTTGGCATAGACTTTCTTACCATCAATCTCATAACGACCCGCAACATTCTTCCAGAGACCCCCAAGTTCTCCTAATTCAAGCAATCCATAATGACGATCAAGTCCACGCTCATCATAGTATAAACGAATAGTGACATCCTTGTTCTCCTTACTCAGACGAGACTTAGCAGTCTTTGCCTTGATAAGGTTTCCAACGACATCGGTGCCATCTTTTTCTTTTTTCTTGGACAAATAAATGATGGTGGATGCAGCGTACTTGAGCCCACTACCTCCTCCCATTTCTTTTGTAGGTACATATGCGCCGATGACATCGTAAGTGTGATTGGTAACGATCATAGGTATTTTAGCCTGTCCCAACTTCAATGTCAACATCCTGAAGGCACCTTTGACCAGTTGTGATTTTGTCATATCACGAACCTGCTTCTCGTCAAGAGCATCACGGATCTCTTTCTCAGTTGAGAGCATGCCAAGAGAATCTAATACAAACATACATGGTTTGCGCTCTCCTTCGGGTTTCTTTAGATACAAATCAACTGCTTTCAATGCTTTACTACGAAACTCTTCGATAGTTACAACATTGACAACTACCAAGCGATCAAGAGGTAGTCCACGGCTCTCCAGAAGAGACTTATTAATTGCTGCCTCAGTGTCAAAGTAGAGACAATAACCGTCAGGATTAGCGTTAAGGAAATTTTGAACGACGGCGAGGCTAAAGAAAGTTTTGCCAGTGCTAGACTCCCCAGCAATGGCAGTAATCTTATTCCCAGAACAACCACCAAATATACTACCTGAAACGAGTCCGTTAAAAATGTACGAACCTGTGTCCACATAAGTTTCAGTGTCGTCAATATCTTTTGCCAGTTGAGTATAGTCATCTCCAATCTCTTTTACAATCTCTTTAAGAAAATCCATTCAACTCCATCTCAATGTTTTCAAGTATTCTAGCACATTTTCACGCACTGACAGCAATTCATTAAAGCATTTTTGGTTATGAGCACAGGATCTAAGTTCTTGATCTGGCTTATGAACGGACTCAATAAAAAGATCAAGTCCTCTATTCCACTTTTCTTGATCGTTCATGAGAAGAAGTCCTCTAAAGTTGCAGTTTTTTCTACAGACCACCCAATAGCATCTAGAATTGTCCTCAAAGGTTCTAAGAATGCCTTGCTAAATTGAAGATCGTAGTCAACATATCTAGTAATATTTAATTCCTTGGGAAAATCTTGAATGAATGAAATAACATTCTCATGAATGATATTCGGTTTCTTCAAATAGCAGAATTTAATCTTTTCACCATTTTGAATGAGCGAATACTTGTTAGTGAGATTCGCTTTCTTAATATAATGATTGTATAGAAGAGCTCCACGACAGTGGATTGGTGTTCCCTTAGAATAAATGTCCGAAGAGGATTTATATTTTGCAACATCACTGACAGATCTTGGAAAAGAAATGTCCTCTGGAGTTAGTTGCTTGAATTTCTTACGGCAGTCATCTATGTAGTCTATCATATTATCTTCTGATCCTGACATCATAATCTTAAAAGAATCTTTAAGCATTTGACGGCAGGGTGCAGGTGTCGATGACTTGACAGCCTCGATACCCATCACTTTTAATTTTGGTTCAGAGTACTGAACGCCCTCACTGTTCCATACATTTAGAATATATCTCTTCTTAGCAGTCCAGATACCGCGATCAGCGATATTCTCCCGCTTCATTTGCATTTTTTGTTCGTATGCTGAGACATAATTCGCCAGATTTTCATACGACTTATCGATGTATGGCTCCAGCTTGTCTTGACAGATCTTGTCAAGTAACGCCACAACTGCTGCTTTATCGCCAGACTTATTACCAAGAAATTTAGTAACAAGAGGTCCGAGATTAAGATAAATTGAGTCGGTGTCAGATGCGATAACATAGTCTTCACCATCTGTAGACAAAAGTTTATTTAGATACTGATTCATCTTGGTCTCAATCCAGCGAATAGAGACCTGACCAGACAGAGTAATAGCTTCTGCGTTCGCTAATTTGAAGTACCTGAAATATTGATTACCAATAGCACCATAAGCAGAGTTAAGAGAAATCTTCTTCGCCATTTGAATGTTGTTACATCTAGCGATTTCCTTTTTAAGTGCTTCAGTAGGCGTCTTCTCATACTCCTGCTTGGCTTTGAGCATACGCTTTTTAAAGATGACCCGCTCACCATACATCTTCTCCATCAACTCTGGCAAAAATCCCTTCTTATTTTTACGGAACATAGCACCGTTTGCACAGACGGCATTGTCCTTATACAACTCAAAGTTTATTTCCTCATTAAGAATTTTATCAACAGTTGCTGTTGGATGTTTCTCGTCGAGGAGGGTCTCTGGAGAGATGTTGTACTGCATAATAAGGTGAGGGTAAAGAGAGTTAAGGTCAAAAGACACAACCCAATCATAAACTCCCGGAATCGGTTCCTTAACATATGCACCTGCATACTTTTCATCCTTATCAGTTTTTTCTTTGGGAGGAATAACAATACCTTTTTTCTTCAGGTAGTTGTAGATTATAGTATCCCACATCCTTACCTGATAGAAGACATCATTATAATTTACCTTGGCATCATATGCCATAGTTAATGCTAGCTCGATCAACTTCATCTTGTCCTCAAGACGGTCTACGAGCTCGACATCGATAATGTTGTATTCTACAAATTTCTGCCAACCATGTGTATAGAAATCTTTAAAGGTATCATACTCAGAGTGGTCAAGTTTTTTCTGACCGAGTTCTACATTAGCAATATGATCAAGACGATATGATTCCTGATTAGTATAAGTAAATTTCTTATACAGATCAAGATAATCTAACTGAGTAATACCACCAATATCATAGAAGACTTGTCTACGACCCTTAATATAAACTTCTTTTTGCGATACTAATCCCCAAGGAGATAACCTTTTAGCAATCTTCTCTCCAAGAACACGATCAATACGCTTTGCAATAAATGGAATATCGAAAAGCTGAATATTCCAACCGGTAACAACATCAGGTGTATTTTCCATCCACCAGTTGATGAAAGAACTTAGAAGATCTCGCTCGTTATTGAATTGAATATAGCGAACATTATCTTGCTTGATCTTAAATGGACCTTGCCCCCAAGTTGTGATCTCCTTTGTATTATAATCCTGGATTGTAATCAGCAGAATCTCTTGGTCTGCTGCTTCAACATCAGGAAATCCATTTTCAGCACGAGTTTCAATGTCAACAGTAATAAGACGAATCTTACTAGCGTCAAATTTAATTTCATCTTGAGGATACTTATCAGAAATATACTGATAGATATACCTTTCATTACCATAGACCTTAAAGTTGTCTATCTCACCATAGCTTTTTAAAAACTCCCTACAGTCAGAGACGAAACCAGGTTTAATTGGTTCGACATAATCACCATCGAGAGTTTTATGGTATGTTTTCTTTTTGGCAGGAACAAATAATGTGGGTTTGTATTTTTCACGAAACTGAATGTACTCACCATTATCATAAGCACGAACGAGGAACTGGTCCCCGATCATTTGTACATTAGTGTAAAATTTCATTCACTGGTAAGTTCGGTGTATGCTTCGAGAATAAATGTCTCTGGGTTAACTAGAGTTAGAATAGTATCGCTTTGAATTCTACACTTCTTATCGGAGGAAATATTCAGCACTTTCCAAGGTGTCAAACGATCCTTGTAGTCTCCATCAAAATCGTCATCTTGAATTACAAACTCATAAGGGTTTTCTAATTCACAGTCAGGCTCACCAATGTCAGCACCAACTTCCTCAATTCCAGCGATAATACACTTGTAGTCTTCTTTAAATACAATGACTTTAATTTGTGACATTATCGATTAGCTCCAGGTACATTGACTTGAGATCAGCAACTGGTTCAAAGATAGTTTGAACCGAGTTTGGGTTGACAATAAAGGTTGTCTCTTGCGTGAGTGGTTGCCAAGTAGCAAGAGATACTTGGGATGTATTTTCTGCGGTCTCTCCTGCATCTTCACTCAGCAACATGGTGGGTTGCATGATAACACGATATGGATTGTTGAACATATATTGACGAGCCTTGTCTTCAGGATCAATCAACTCTTTGATGTCAGCAATGATTTGATCATTACCGATAATGGCTACTCTAACAGACATAGTATGCTTTTTACCTCTTGGTATTATACCACAAAAATGGGGGGTGAACAACCCCCCGATATTTAGAACCAATCCTTGCGTTGATGATGCTCTGGAACTATCCTAGCTAGACATATTGAAAGGAGTCCATCCTCAAATTCTACACTCTTCACTTCTACATCCTCAGAGAGCGTCCATACCCTCGTAAAGGACCTCTGTGCTAGTCCCTTATGCTGATAGGTAGTCTCGGTCTCCTTGTCCTCTTTCTGACCCTCTACAAAGAGTTTGCCATCCTGTGTGTAGACAAACAACTCTGCCTTTTTAAACCCTGCCAGGGCGATCTCTAGCCTGGACTCTACAGAATTTATGGATACTAGGTTGTAGGGAGGATAGTTAGTAGTGGTCTCATGTAGTGAGTATAAACGATCAAAGTATTCGTTCATACCAATGCTGTTGCGATGAACACGATCCAAAAATTGGTCAATGTTAGACGCACCATACTTAGTAAGGTCGGTCATTTTTAGCTCCTTTAAAAGCGAGTTTATGTTGTGTGGACCCCGAAGGCATCCATCAATATTTATTAGACGACATTAAAAAACGGGGTAGCGAACCCCGTAATTTTTTATTCGGTTATCAGTAGTCCGAGATATCTACCAATTTAAAAGAATTAATGTTGTGATTGTCATGGATCTGAGGGATCGCTCCAGCAATAGTGTATGGTGCAGGATCAGCTACTTTGATCTCTACAGCAGACTGTGCCCTATTTACCATAGCAAATGAAGATGTGTAGTAATACTGGAGGTTTACTGCAAATTCAGAAATATACCTCCGAGCTTTAGTACCAGTCTTAGCGTTGGTGTAAAGGATGATGGTTGCTGTGGACTTGTTCTTAGAAAAGTGTGGAAGCAAGTGCTGACACCATGCCCTCATAGCATAAGTTGGATTGTCAACCGATAGGAGAATATAATCTCCCTTTACATAACCGGCTTTTGCCAACCAAGTTTGCCAATCTTCACGACTCCTAACAACAGTGATTCCACCAGATGTACCTTCTTCCAAGACATCATCAAGGATTTTGTTGACAATCTTGGTTATGGCACCTCCACGAGGAGAGAAGAAGCTCTCAGCTTGCAGTTCATTGTAAACGAGGTCTTCTACTGCAGATCTCTCTGGCAAGCATTCTCCAGCATTAACACAAGCAATCCCTGCCATAATAAAATCGTTAATGCATACCCCAGTGGATGCAGGACGCTGCTGACAGGCAAGAGAATTGGAAATGTAGCTAGTGATTGGACTACCGTTGTCATCGTATGAGAAGATAGCAACAATAATCCACCTCTCTCCAGCACGCTTTGCTGCAAGGATACGAGTCCTACCGTCTCTAGGACGATTGTCAGTACCAATACAAGGGGGGAAATCGTTATAAAGCCATCCATAGTTAATATATGAAACTTGCATTGCTTCAATCCGAGAGGTATTGTTCTGATCATCCCGGACAGCAAGGTTCCAATAATACTCATCCTCTTCATCGACGGTATCGAGATCAAGGAAAGAAAACTTGATGAATGTTGCGTTTTTTTGCTTAGGCTTGGGTAGGTTCTTTAACTGTGGATTTTCGAGATCCAGGATATCGCCAAAACCTTTTCTGGTGCGTTCTGTGTTAGTCATTAATTCTTTAGATAAAAATCTACGGTTGTACCGTTAGGTGTCTCGATAGCGAAAACTGTTGAGACATTATATTTAGTAGGTTCCTATCGCCGCTACTCCTGAACCTACTAAGGGGAGTACCGCAGTCAAGGTGGTCTCCCTCCCTGACCTCCATATTATACACCATTAAAAAAGGGGCGTCAAGCCCCCTATCTACTTTGGTAGCGAATCCGTCGTAGAGAGTCGCGCACGAAAGAGCGACGATCTATTTATTAACCTTCTTCGCCTTCAACTTTAACCTTACGACCAATGTTATACTTAGTCTCTAAAGCCCAATTCCCTTTATCTTTGTAGGATAAAACTTTAATCTGATTCAAAGGAGCAATATCCTCAATCATTTCAGCCACAACTACAGAAATTAATCCCCAATCAGCAAGGAGTTGTGTAATTCTATTACGGCGTTGAACATCATTAACAGTAAGATTTGCTTTCTTGCCATCAAGAGCAAACAATTCTTTAAAGTGAACAATGAAATATCTACCTTGCTTATGTAAGATATGACAAGACTGATATAATTTTTTTTCTTTACGAGATGCAACACCGATTCTAGTCAGAGTTTCTCGCACTTTTAAAAAATCGTCAGGTTCTCCTAGGACAACCTCAATCATGTTCTCAGGCGACCACTCAACGGTCGGCTCAATAACGACGCTCATGTCACAAAACAAAAACTTTTTATTATTTAGCTAAACTTCTTTTGATGTCCTCTAATGCAGGTTTTAAAGTATCGTATACATTTCTATATGCCATCGTATTAATAGTTCTCTTATACCAAAACTCATCTAACTTACAGTCTTTACCTGTAAAATCTTCATAGATTCCTAGAAAGACACTAAAGATATCCCATTGACTGTGTGGAAAATATTGTGGAGATAGGCAAACAAAGATATGATCATACTCATAATTACCATGATCATATTCTTCTGCCGTAGCAAATCCCCAGTCAGCATACTTACCAACATTATTACAAATAAATCTGTTCACAATACTTCTAGTATCATACTCATCTTTATCATTATTATGAATCCATGTCATAGCCTTCAATTTTCCTAAAGCATGTAAGTATCCTCCCCAACTACCCTCATCAACTTTCCCATAAGTTTTAGCATAATGATATTCAATGAGGTGACATGACAAGAACTGCAACCAAGTGTCCTCATCATCATCATCATTTTTTCCTGATTTATCATGATTAGTGAGTTGATCTAAGTATGCACCTGCCAGAAAATCATCATGGTGATCAATATTAACAATTTCCAGATCTTCTTTGTCAAGAAGTTCTTCGAGAATATAATCATGATCTAGTCCAAATGCAACTGTTGCATTTGGATTTGCATACAGAGCCTTAGTAAAAGTCTCAACCATATAATCAAAACACTTTTCATCTACGATCTCTTCTCTACAATTTAGATCAGGATAGGTCTTAAAATAATTTTCCCACTTTGTAAAAGCATGCCACTCATCCCAAAGTTCACCATTTTCATTAGGCCATTTCTCAATAGCAGGAAAACAATAATCAACATCAATGCTAAGAACTTTCATTTGATACCACCCGTATCCAATTTTTTACGAATAAAGTTTATTTGTTCTGAAGTCAGAATCTTTAAAGCTTGTTGTGCTTTTTCATTACTATAACCGTAATATTTTTTTACTAACTCAAGATCAACAATCTTGTCTTGCCGCAACCAAGGAGAGAATCTTTTCTTCTTCCTGATGCTATGTAGTAGGAATTGGTACTGCATATCTTTAGATAAATGAGCGTTCTTATTCATCTCATTTGCAAATAAGATTGCATCCAAATGTCCAGAGAGACAGCGGTTTATGATGTAAGGAGGATACTTTTTAATATCTTCAGGGTCCTCACTCAGATCTTCTTTGGTGAGGTTAATGGAATTAAGCCAGTCTTTTAATTCCATAACAAATAATTTCCAATAACGAGATAATCAATATCCATTTTTTTAAAAGAGGAAATGGCATCCTCTGGAGTCTCAATGATTGGTTCTCCACTTTGATTGAACGAGGTATTCAACAATACTGGTGGTTCAAGTTTAGAAAGAAGTTGATAGATTTTAGCATTCTGTTGCTCATTTACAGTTTGAATTCTACATGACTTATCCTTATGAGTAATTGCAGGAAGTTTTTTAGTGATGGAAGTTTGCGAGTACAACATATACGGACTCACAAAACCAGGATCAAAGTACTCACCAACTTTTTCTTCTAGCATTATACCAGCAAAAGGACGCCAGGTCTCTCTCTTTTTAACCCTATCATTCAGAATATCTTTGTTTTCAGATCTCTTAGGACTCATCAACAATGATCTAGATCCCAAAGACCTAGGACCATATTCTGACCTGCCTTGGAACCAACCAACGATCTTATCATCATCCAATTCTTTTGCTAGGAATTCACAGAGATCATCAAAATTATCATAATGCTTACAATTTTTTTCTTCTGGAACAAAGTCATCATAAGAGTTACCTAGTAGTGCAATGTTATGTGGCAACTCAATAGTTTCTTTAGATCTATAAACACCCCAAGCTGCTGCACCAAAATGAATTCCAGAGTCATTAGTAAACGGAGGAATATGAATATTACGGAACAATGGTTTCAGTATAGTATTTGCACATACATTAAGGAAAGTTCCTCCAGCAAAACAATTATCTTCTTCTAGATAGTCTTTTTTTAATTCATGAATAAGATACTCAAGACTTTTTTCAAACCAAAACTGAACATAGTATGCTTTATCCTCTACAGTTCCCTTCAGATTATTATACAACATTTCATAATCATAGAAATGCACTTCTGGCATTCCAGTTTCCCAACGATCAATATCAAAATTAGATGTAGGAAACAAGGTAGATATGCATGTGGGAGGTCCTTGCCCTTCTAACAATTTACCATAAGCTGACAATCCCATGATCTTACCTTCTTTTGGAGTTACATCAAAGTTTTGAGCAAACTGAATATTTTCTACTACCTCAGGTTTCAATTTAGACTCTTGCTGCATCAATTCTTTATGCTTATCATCATAAATCATCTGAGACATATTACAATAGAACTCACCAAATGAGTTCATACCTAGATCACCAGTTCCCCTAAAAAATCTAAAGATGCGTTTGCTCTTATCAAAATATCCAATACTATTATTCTCACCACCACGAGGGTGACCACTAGCAAAATCCCAAATCCCACTACCAAGTCCATCAAGAGTTAAGAAACTACCACTATTGAAAGGTGAAGAAAAGACTGTAGACGCTGCATGGCAAAGATGATGTGACAATAACCAAATCTCAGCATTAGGAAACTGTTCCTTAATCATCCTACTGCAAGTACCATCTACAAGCTGTTTCTGAAATATATCAGGATAAGCTATAGGGTAACAAACAACATCAATTTCTTCTTTTGTATATCCACCAAGAACATATTCAATAGACTTATATGGAAAATTACCGTCATCTTTAATACGAGTCAATCTTTCTTCATTAATGCTTCTAATATGAATTCCATTGATAAACAGAGTTGCTCCTGCATCATGAATATAAGTATCACTTTTGTCAAAAAGATTTGCATCCCAATCTAAGGCACCATAGATTCCAATAATTTTCATCAACCCACCTCATAATTCATAAGTACTAATTCTTTACGCTCTTGCTGCTCTTTCATGTACTCACCAACAGAACGCATCGTATAAGTCAGATCAAACTCTGCAGCATTCCAGTCTTTGAAGCGATGCTTAATAAGCTGACTAGAATTGTAACTGACAAGAGAGTCAAATGAATTAAAATTGCAATCCGAAGCGAATTTGTCATGGTCAAATCCTTTATGCATTGATCCTTTTTTGCCATATAAATTATCCTTAATTTCGTATGGTGGATCTAGATACATGAATATATCCCTCTCAGAACTCTCATCCATAAGATAATCATAGGGATGATTTGTGATAGACCAGTCCTTAATTAGTTCAGAAAATACTGGAAGTTTATCAATACCTCTGAAACTAAAATTACTATCCGAAGCTTGTTTAGAGAAAGAAGATGATTCAGTAAGACCACTGAAGGAACATTTATTTATGACATAAAAACTAACAGCTCGATGAAAGTTATCTTTCCCATCATTAAGATAATCTTTTGATTCAAGAAACAAAGACTTTGCACTAGCATGGTCAACATGACGATGCTTGAGTTGATTCAACTCATTACGCATCTCAATACCAGATGACTGTAGATGTTGCCAAAAGTTTACCAGAGGCTCATAAAGATCACTAACCCATACTGCAGTGTTAGGGTATCTCTTAGTCCATTCAATAGCAACAGATCCACCTCCCAAGAAGGGTTCGCGAAACTCATCGTATGATTTATCTGGCAGATAAGCAAACAATTTTTGCACTGCTCTAGATTTGCCGCCAGGGTATCTTAATGGAGTTTTATAGGATTTCATTTAAAGTTACACTCTACCATAATTTCAGTTAATGCTGCGAGAAGATTAATCTCCTGATCAGCTACGAACGCAATTTGATATTGATACTTAGCAATAATGAGCACAGCAGCAGCAATGCTAGGACCGTCCAAGGATGGAACAAGAGCGTCATACACACGACGAAGAAGTACACTAGAATCGTTGTCCAGATTAGAAACGACCCACTTCCTAACCGCCTGAAAATCTTTGTTCTTAAGTTTTTGAATAAGGTCATTTACTTTTACATCTCCAAATTCAGCAAGGATAGCTGAGTCAATTTTACCACCAACAGAGTATCTTTGACACTCATTTAATACACGACGCCAATCAGGGAAGTGCTTGTTAATAAGTTCTAGAAGAACCTTTTGATCATAGTCAACATTTTCTGTCTCAAGTATAGCCCTGAGACGGTTGAAGAATTCTGCTGCAATTGCTGGTTTTTTATTTCCGGTGATTCCAAACTCAATGACTGCACATCTGGAGTGGAGTGGGTCGATGAGTGTGTTTTTGTAGTTACAGGTAAAGATGAATCTGCAATTGTTATAAAATGCCTCAATGTTTGCCCTAAGGAGGAGCTGTACATCATGGGTTGTGTTATCAGCTTCGTCAATGATGATGACTTTGTGGTTAGCATCTGACGAAAGTGATACGGTCGAAGCAAAGTTCTTTGCTTGATTCCGCACCGTGTCAAGAAATCTTCCTTCATCGGATCCATTTATAATTATGTAGTCACAATTAAGTTGCTCACACAGAGCACGAGCTATAGTAGTTTTACCACAACCAGCAGGACCGGCAAGAAGAAGATTGGGAATCTCCCCCTGCTTAAGAAACTCACTGAAAGTTTTTTTAGTAGACTCAGGAAGGATACACTCATCAATAGTTTTAGGACGATATTTTTCGACCCAAAGAAATTCATTACGCATGTTCTTTTTTCACCAAAGTAAATGAGTTGTCATCATTAGGAATCCATTCTAACAAATCCCCTTCTTTCCATCCAATCTCTTCAAGAAACTTTTCGGGGAATGTTAGAATTCCGTTTTCATCAACGGTCAAAGTAGTTTTCATTGAGAATAATTAATAACAAATTTATCTTTTAAGTGCCAGTGAATATCATCATGCACTTGTTGCATTGCATTGTGTTTGATTGCCCAGTAATCATCATCCTCGTTGATGAGGACAGTGACTTGGGTTTTCACATCAACCCTAATTGCTTTCATTACACCCACTCAGGTTTACGGTTGGGGAGACGAAGATAATTATCGCACACCCATGGTTTAGATGCAACATACATCTTATATTTGTCAAAGATGGATATTGAAGTGTCAAGCTTGAACTCATCAGGTCCTGCAAAGACAAAAGGAGTGTGATCATCCCACTTCACATAAGGAATGATCTCGTCAGCAGCAAGGAGAGTCCTATAGCAGGTATGGTTTTTTCCATACCGATTGTAATACTCGTCACATAATGCAACACCATGCTCAAGCAACCAGCGAGCATTTGCTATAGTCTCGTTTGCCCACTTAGTGCAGGGGTGATTACGGAACGCTCCTTTCTCTGTAGCATAGGCGTTGCCATCTGCCTTAGGCAAAGTACCATAACCATGGCCCCACTTGTCTGAGGCGACTATAGCGAGCATCTGGCAGGTCTCCAGAGGCATCTTGACAATGTGCTTGTCGGGTAGAACCTCAGCAGACTTGTGAGGAGATTCATCCGTAACAAAGATATTCATACCAAATTAAACGAGATAATGACCCTTTCTTCTATACTATCATGTGGAGGAGCCATGTGCATCAGGTTAGAAGGGAAGATTATTAAATCACCTTCTTTGCATGCAATGGAATTACATGCATGAGTTCCAGTCTCGTCATTGAACGGAGAAAAGAAAAGAGTGCCTGAGTGATCCTCAGACATTTTAGCATAAAAAACACAAGAGTACCCTAGAGCCCCATGATCATGGGGGACATGATAATCTCTTGCGTTATACCTCTGACACCACATATTAGAGATGCCAGTAAATTTATAAAATGATATCTTACAGAATTCTTGTAGGTATGGTTCTAATATTTTAAAAATATTTTCCTTGTACTTAGCATCAGTCTCTTCAAAATAATCTGTAAATCCAATATGCTTTTCTGCATCATTTGAAGAAGGGATGGAAAGGAGAATGCTCTCCTTAACCTGTTCCCATTCTCTAATAAAATATTGAGTTACAGAAATCTTAAACAGATCAACCTTCGTATGTTGAATCTGGTTCAAGTGCGATGAAGTAATCAAGGTTATAATTTGAATTAGTAAACTTAGAAAGAAGTTTCTTTGAAATTACGACATCGTAAGATCCAGGAATCAACTTGATGTTTTCAATCTTAAAGTTAAACTCAAAGGTCTTGTCAGTCTGACCAACAATCAAAGCATACTCATTAGAATTATCGTTCTTCTTATCACGGACGGTAAGAGTAATATTTTTACCATCACCGACAGCAGCTAAGTCAGGTAGTTGATAAACAGAAGATGCTTTCAGAAGCTTAGCAAGTTGTGACGATTCTAATTGAAAACGAACATCAATGCTAGGAAGAGAGATTTCTTTTTCAGGGGGAGTGATAATGACATCAGGATCGGCAAAAGCAAACTTAACCTTAGTGCTCTTACCCTCACGGATGATCATATAAGAGTCATGCTTGAGATCAATGTCAGGATCATTCATAAGACCCACACCGTTCAAAAACTGAGGTAGATCATAGATACCAAAGTCCTTCTCAAAGTTTTCGTCAACTTCTGCTTCTGCAAGAATGTTCTTCATTACAGAAATAGTACGGAGCTTAGATCCCTTCTTTACCAGAATAGACTGGTTGATAGAAGAAAAGTTTTCAAGCAAATCAATAGTTTTATCAGAAAGTTTCATATCCACGCTCGATAGTCTCCTGGTCTAAGCCATAAAAGTGATAGAGAAGAACAGCATAATGGATGATCTTCTTGATGTCCATTCTAGCAGATCCCTTCTTGTTATAACGGGATGCATACTTAAGAATGTTGCCACGACAGAACGCAGCACCGTCTCCACAGGATTCAATCAGATCAAGTGTCTGAATGCCGTTGGAAGCATTGTAGTGAGCACGATATGTGCCACTGATGTATTCTTTTACCTCTTCAAGAATTTTGTCTTCGTCATACTTATAAACATTCTTATACTGTTTAGGTTTTTCAACCTCATCGTTTTGCTTAGGCCAAGTAAACCCATCTGCAGTCAATTCATAATCATTGTTTTCTGGAGTGTATTCAAATCCACCATTTTGTTTTACCCATTCAAGCTCGTCATCTGGACCGTACATTTCATCATATAGAAAAGACCATGAACTCATTGTAGCACCTCCTTAGGTAAATTGCAAGTCGCGTATATTAAAACTCATTGAGATTCTAGTCACATCACTTTTGAATGGATAGACGCAGTGAGGAAGGTCACCAGGAAACATGTATAGGTCTCCTGTTTTTGGTGTTACTTTGGCATATCCAGGGCTGAAAGATGATTTACTATGGATAAACTCAAGCATGCCAGCAGCAAATGTATTAGTTTTATCAACCCACTGTTCCCGCTCTTTATCGATCTCCTCAGGAACATCAATGAATGCTACCACACTCAGATTACCATCATGAATGTGTAAAGGATTAAACTCATGCTGTTTCATGTAATTAATCCAAGGACCATTACCTAGATTATAAGTGAAATTGCCACCACCATGCCGAACCAGAGTACAGAATTCTATGATGTGGTATTCAACAAAACGGTTGAACGCAGGTTTGTCGTCTACAATTGCCTCATTTTGAATTTGGATATTGCCAGCAAGATCATAACCGACAGATTCACTATCTGTAGATTTGCTAGCAATATCTTTGAGCATTGAAAGATGTTCCTCCGACATAGCAGTGTGATAAATCGGAGGACCAAAAAAGTTAAGAATCATTTTCTTCAGCATTAAGAGTAAAATCTACATCAGCGTCAACTTTGTCATAGAGTTCTAGGAACGCCTGTTTTGTCTCATCATCAAAACGATTCACACAAACTTCAATAGCTTTCTGCTTATCGTTCCAAATGGAATAAGCACGAGCAATGTGAACCAAACGGCGGGTAGAAATAACCTCCTCAATACCACCATCGTAGAAGGTCTTACGGATAATGTCTGCCCAGTCACAGAGACGCTTACAGAAGTCCTTATCACTACAGAGTGCTGTAAGAATCTTCTGCTCTACTGTGGATGGGGGATAAGACTGCTCAAAGGTTACAGGGAACCTCTCAAGAAATGCTTCATTCAATACATTAGTACCAATAAAACGACCATCTTCAGATCCCTTACCTTTAGTATTGGCAGTAGCTATTACATTGAATCCTTTTACGGGTTGAACATACTTACCAATCTTCTTCAAAAACACACCCTTGCCTTCAAGGATGGATTGGAGACAGAGGATTTTGTTAGATGCAAGATCAACTTCATCTAGAAGCAACACAGCTCCCCGTGAAAGAGCCTCCACGACGGGTCCATTATGCCAGACAGTTTCGCCATTAACAAGACGAAACCCACCAATAAGATCATCTTCGTCAGTCTCAATTGTGATGTTAACACGAATGAGTTCTCTATTTAGAGAAGCACATGCTTGTTCGACAGAGAGTGTCTTACCATTACCAGAGAGTCCTGTGATAAAGCAAGGATAGAATTCACCTGATTTGATAATTTTTTTCACATCGGAAAAGTTACCAAAGGGAACATATTGAGGATCTTTGGGGGGAATAAGATTTTGAATTTCCAAAGAAGGAATGGCTGATGGTGCAGTGTAATTTTCTTCAAGCTTTTCTTGAATAGTCAAGTCCCATTTTCCACGAGAAACTTTAAACTGATCCAATCTCTTAGTAACTGTTTGATAGTTAGTTTCATTCAAAGCACACCATGCACGAATATCAGAACCAGTTACATTATCACCATAAAGTGCTTGGAGAGAAGTGCGGATGTAATCAGAAGATAGCGCCATGGTGTCTTTCGTTGATGTAGTTATTATAGGGCAGAGTGGGGCAGAGTCAGGGGCAGAGTGGTCAGTCATCAAATCGTCCATACTTGTACTTCATTGCTTGAAGAAACCAAGCATCGGTAAGAGACTTAGGACCATGTATTAATATTTGCACTTGTCTTTCTTTGAGAGATGGATCTGCCAGAGCTCTCTTTTTCCATTCCTGAATGTCTTTCATGCTACCAAAGAAATAAATTCATTTAAAATTCTCTTGTTCATTTTTTTACTAGACAAGGATCTTTTAAAAGCATTTTTTATAGTTGCCTTTGATGCTCCAGTGTTAACAGCAAACTCAGTACTATTAGAAAGAGATGAATTACCCACAACAAAGTAGGAATCATATCCAGCATTTTTAATAGTAAAGGTTTTTTCTTTCCTCCAACTACGGATTGCTTTCTCTTGATCTTCCCATCTATCAATGTATTGACGGATCATTGCCGAGTAAGACCCTCCGTGTTCCAAAATACGAAATCCAATAAAGTTTGTATTAGGGAAAGTTTCTTTTAAGTCAGTCAACATACACTTAGTAAACTGAGAGTAGATCCAAGAGAGAGGACGAACCGTTCCAGTTTTAAGATTTCTAAGAATAGTACTGTCACCAATCCTACGATTACGAACACTATAATCACATTCCCAACTACGCTTCATCATGACAGTCCGAGAGGGAACTTGTGCTTCACCATCGGTAAGAATAACACAATTTATTTTCTGCACTCCATTCCTTTTTTTAAAGTCAGGAATAATATAATGAAGAGTTATGATAGCTTCATTTAAAGGAGTACCTGATAAGTATAGACGAGCAGGACAAAGCCCAGAATGATCTGTAAAGGAGCTAGCAAGTCTCCAAATATTCATCATTTGACGATTAGCACTAGCATTATTTACATTACTAGTCAAAAGATTGAGCATGGAAAACTCATCACTAACAGATATCGTACCTTCTTTCTTTTCAATATTAGAGAAACGACCCGCTTTATAATTCCATTCAGAAGTAAATGCATATACATCATAAGGAATACCTACCTTACGACAGAACCAGATCAAATTATAGAGTTGTTTAATAGTTGGGATGAGAGAATTTGCCATAGATCCAGACCAATCCAAAACAAAAATTAATCCATGGTTCTTACCATCTGGAGTAGTAGTAACTTTTTTAAAAAGATCTTCATTATATTTGTAGGTATGCAGCTTAGAGCAATCCAAAACTCCAGTACGACTAGTTGTTGCACGAGCATAAGAATCTGCAGACTTCTTACATTCAAATTCTTTAATCAAATAATTAACTTCTTTGTTTGAATCTTTCTTAAATTTTTTAAATTCATCATCTTGACGAGCTAGCATATCAGTATAGTATGAGTGATATTCTTTACGCTCCTCAAACCACCTTTGCCATTCTTCCTCAGCATATTCGTGAATTTCTTTAGCAGAAATAACAGTATGATTCAAATCGATCTTAGGAATTGTCACATAATTATTTTCATGAACTTCCATATCAGCAAGATTCTTTAGATGATTCTCAAATGCCTCAGCAGTTTTAGACTCTTGTTCATCAACGGTCTCATCATCTTCACTTCCAGTTTCATCAGACTCGCTCGGTACTTGCTCGGTAACTTGCTCGGTCTCTCTATTCTCTTCCTCCCTTTTCGCTGCTTCTTCCAGCATCTCTTCATGCGTCATACCTTCTTGCTCAACTTCACTAGTAGTATTTCCCACTTGTGGTTGGATTTCTGGAGTGGAAGGTTCGTCATTCACAAAATCATTTAAAAGCTTTGCTGCCATCAAAGCGTCATCAAAAGTCTCAGCATTTTCAACGGCATCAACAACTACCATCTCTTTCTCAGAGAATTCAATATTGACATGAGTGCCCAGTTTAAAATGCAAATTTATCCTATCAGCAAAAGAAAACTTATCTAAATCCTCACCTTCAATATCGAAGAAGTCACTATCATTAAGGTCAGAATATCCACGATAAAATGTCTTACAAAGACCAGCATACCTACGCTTCATCAACTTTTCAATGCGAGCATCTTCAGTAATGTTCACAAAAGTTTGAGGTACATCACTCCATTCTAATTCTACAGACCAATTCCTAGGGTCTGTGAATAGAGCATGACCAACCTCATGAGATACCAAGAGATCATATACATCAACCGAAGATATCTTCCAATTAGGTAGAGTTAGTACACGACGAACTACATCAAACTGAGCAGTCTCAACAGCACGATGCTCAACAATTAGATTCTCAGTAGCGAGCAATCGTGCCAGTTTGCCTTTGATCTCGTGGAACATGCTACCTCTCTCGTATGTACCTATTATAAAACCCCTGACAGTAGTCAGAGGTCTTTAGTGGACAGTTTGTAATGCGTCTACCTACCCATCATACAAGCAACACTAACTCTCCAGAAAGGAGTATCTACTTTGATAGGAAGAGCATCATGAAGTTCGTTTGATCTAAAGACAACAAAATCTCCAGGCTCAAAAGTATAAGTACGATCCTCTATTTGTAGTTCACCTCCCCATGAGGGGTCCCATTGAGGAGTAAGAAATCCAACAACGCTCCAAATGTATTTACCTTTAGCATCACCGTCTGTATGGAAGACAGAAATATTTCCTTTTCTTTGTGCGTTGAATCCAATCGCACCTAGTGATCCAACTGGTAAAGTAAACCCATACTCTTCTTGTATTCTATCACGAAGAACACTCATCAAACAAATAAAGTATCCAGATAAGAAAGGACTGTGCATACCATTAGCATCCATAGCCACTGTTCTTGGATAATGCGTAAGTGGATCATCAATACCGCCATAAGCGCCACCAATTTTCCAAGTCGCTTCTCCCATCAAGTGCCCATATACTTGTTCGACATCAGCTTTAGATAAAAGATTTTTTACAATGTACATAATCTATCCTTCAACGGATGTTTTTTCACTCATGTAAGAGAACCCACCTTTCTTACTGAATTCTACCACATTATTAAATTTGTCCAGCATGTCTGCTTTGTGAGAAATCACAAAGGTATTTGCATCTTGAATAACGAATCTAATAATCTTAGTAAACTCATCCGTACCTACAGTATCTAGAGAGCTATCAAATACTTCATCTAGAATTAAGAGATTTGTATTAGCAGAGTTTTTAAACCTGGCAACTTCTCTCCAAGCAAAGAGAAGTGCCAAGTCAATTCTCATTTTCTCCCCCTCAGAAAACGAGGAATAAGTGAACTTATCATGGACCGGGCTTTGAATCGTCTCTCCAAATTCTTCGTCAAGATGTAAGTTGACATAAAAGTCCATCATCTGAAGATATCGGTTAACTTGCTTATTAATAAGGGGAAGATACTTTTTGATTATCTTTGTCTTTACTCCGCCATCTTTGAGCATAGAGTAAGCAAAATCATTGTATTTGACTTCCTCGTTTTTATCGGCAAGTTTCCCAAATACTACTTGAAGATCGTCCTTAAACCCATCTAACTTCTCATGTTCAGAATTTCTGTTTTGTAGCTGACTGGTAAGAGTTTGAATTTCCGATTGTAAATCTCTGACTTGGCGTTGAAATCCAGAAATCCTAACATTATTCTGAGAAATGTCATGTGTGAGTTCAGTAATCTCCGTTGATAATTTTTTGAAGTGACGCTCTTTATCTTCTTCTATCCGTATCGACTCCTCCAGTTTTAAGAAACCTTCTTGGAGTTCCTTTGCTTTAAATTGAGCGTCACTGATTTTATTTATTCTAAAATCTTCTTCGATAGATTGGGTACATGTAGGGCATACCGTATTCTCTGTGAAAAACTTATGCTCTTTAGTAATAGTCGCTACCTTATTAGATATCTTTCCTTTTAATCCACCAAGCTCACGAAGTTTTTTAGTTGCATTGTTATAATTACCTAACTCATTCTGCAGAGATTCTACCTGTAACGAAAGTTTTTTATTATTTTCGTCTGCTTCCAAAGCATCCTGAATGAGTCTCTCTACCTTTGTTTCGTTCTTATCAATATTATCTTTGTGCCTGGTCTCTAGATCTTCAATGAAAGATGATTGCATTGAAATCTTATCTTTAATATTAGACTTCTTTAGGGTAAGACTTTTAATAACCTCTCTAGACTGCCGAATATCCTCCTTCAGCAGGTTGTTCATAGCTGAGAAGATACGAATGTCAAGAAGGTCCTCAATCACCTCTCTACGGTGCGACTGAGACAACTGCATGAAGGGCACGAAGTTACTACTACCCAATATAACAATCTGAGTAAAAGATTTATAGTTTAGTTTAAGAATCTGATCTTCTACAATCTTTTGATTTGCTCTGTCATCAGCTTCTTTATTTTTCATTTCACCATCAACAAGAACATCAAACACATTTGGTTTGATGCCCCTACGAACCATATACTTTTTAGGTCCTACAGAAAACTCAACCTCAACTAAGCATCCCTTTTCATTGGAACTATTAACTAGTTGTGGTTTGTTAATCTTACGATATGGTTTATTGAATAGTGCAAAACATAATGCATCAAGCATTGTAGATTTTCCAGCACCGTTTGTACCTATAACCAATGTAGTGGAACTCTTATTGAGTTGAATTTCTGTCCACTGATCTCCAGTAGATAAAAAATTCTTCCATCTAATTTTTTCAAATGTTATCATCTTGTGAAGGTGGAATTACGATGTCTTGGGAGGTAATCACTGAATACTTATAATTATACAGCTCACAGGCTTTTATTGCAAGGTCTTCTTCAATCTCAATCGTTGACATTTCAACTCCATGATCTTCTTCAAGTTGCTGTGCATATCTAACTGCATCGTCTTCTTCCTCAAAGATAAAAAGGACCTTGTTTCCTCTACGATCTTTTACGGCATATGCCCCTTCTTCCTTTTTATCTTTCTCAGTCAATAAAAACATTATTCAACTTCACAAGCTTTTGAGTATAAAGAACCGAATAGGGTTTTAATTCTAGACTTATCAATATCTGTTTCAGTATCTTCAATACATCTATTTAAAATAGACATCGTATTCTCTTCTTCACTAATATCTAAATCTTCTCCATGTAACCATCCTTGATTATAATCAAAGTTTTCAATAACTTTGAGTTCTTCTACACCAACAGTATACAGTTTATCAATAAACTTTTCAAAGTCTTTTGGTTTTGTTTTTTTACGAACAATAACTTTAACGATTTTACCGGCATATTCTGAAGCATTAAACATCTGATGAGGAGTATCTTCATAATAGATGTTGTAGAACATATGATTGGGATTATCAACCTGTTCTAAATCGTATGTCTCAGTATCAAAGAGATGGAAGCCTCTAGGGTCGTTAACATCGTTCCAATACAATTCATAAGGATTTCCCAAATAAAAGACTTGACCATCGTTACTACGAGTGTGATAGTGTCCAGTAAATACACGATCAAATTTCCTCAAATACTCTGCTTCATATCCACGGTCTTGCATGAACCCACGATAAGCAGCAAACCCGTTAAGTTCTAAATGCCCAACAGCAATTTTTGCAGTGCTCTTATTAATAAGGTTTAGAGTTTGCTGTTCATTCTCTTTATTAATCCAAGAGATAAATGCAAATTTTGTACCACCAATCAAGTGCTCTGCATAATCAGTGATAGGGATGATGTTATCATACTCTCGTAATAATAAATCGATTGTATTAATTGAGTTATTATTTTTGTAATAGGCAGTATGATTACCCACAACAGTGTATACAGTGATCCCCATATCACGGAGACGATCGTAGTAATTCTCTTTAGCCCATTTGAGAGACCAGAAGTCAATGCTCCGACGATTGTCGAAAGTATCTCCCATATCGATAATAGTTGTGATACCCTCAGCAAGAAGAGTAGGAAAAAAGGTTTCATCATAAAATTTTAAAAAATAATCATGAAACAATTTACTGCCCTTACGAGCACCAAAGTGCTGATCAGTTATGATTCCAATTTTCATTTCAAATGATGTGGTTTGTGTTCTCTATCCATAGGTAAGGATGAAATTACTGGAGATTTAGTTTTGTTTTTAATGACAATAAATTTATCTGCAGCAAATGTACCAGCTATCTCAATCGCAATTTCATCACCATCATCCCATACTGGATCACCGTTCTTTTTACGCATGTCCATGGCACATGCTATTTCATCAATTAGATTTTGAGTCAGTTTCATTTACTTTACCTTGTTCTAGATCACGAAGTCTTTTACGCCAATACCCCCTATCAGAATTATCTCGACATGGGTCTGATTCTTTTACTTGCTTAGTAAGACGCTCTCTGTCGTTCATCTTGATGTCCTGTATTGAATGTTATCTTTGATGGTGTTGTAGTCGCTTGTAGACCCGTTAGCTCCATCTTCAATAACCATTACTTGATCATATCCAGTTCTTTCAATAATTTTTGTTTTAATTTCTAATTGCTTTTTTTCTTTCTGAATTCTACGAAGAAATGCGTAGTAAATAATCTGAGTAAAATATGCAAAAGGATTTGTTGATTTCTCTGGATTGAAGTTATGAATATATTGTACACAATTCTCAATACCATCACCAATCATATCCTCTCGGAACATATAGTTCACGAAGTTAGGTTTGTATGAAAGGTGCGTAGCAATCTTAAGAAAACAGTCACCCAAATAATTACTAATAGGTGGAGGAGTATCTCCATTCTCTTTAGCAAGTCTTGATTTGATGCGATATTCAACCATCGCATCTAACAATTCTTTATTATTTACATAATGTTCAGATCTTTTTTTAGGCATATCTGCTGTAGGTTCATGTTTATATTATAGCACAACTTGACAAACTATGCTTTTCTCTGTAGAATAACTTTGTCGAAGTTCAGAAGCACTGTATCTTAGCTTTGAAGCTTAAGCATGAGTTGCAATGCCTGCTCTAGGATCACACTCTAACTGTAGAAGCTGTTCTAGTTTTTCTTTTGCAGACTTAACGCTTCCTCTGTATCCCATTTTTTCAGATGGTTTTACTTTGCCGCTAGATCTAGTGTTGATTCCCATTCTATCTTCAGCAGCGTCAATTATATAATTTGTATAATAATCAATCATTTCATTATCACTCTCAACTTCTGTCATTGTAATAATTTGTCTCTTGTCAATAAAATAAAATTGATCATTAGGAACATGCATCCATGGTTCAACTCTTATAAAAGAGCCTCTTGGTCCATGTATTGTTTCAATACAGACAGGATCTTGTAAAATTAAAGTGTCGTCTTCTGAAGAAGTAATGGCAAAAATTTCTTCACCAGATACTAATTTGATACTCGCGTAAAAGTCATCGTTCATGCTTTTCCCTCAGGTTGATAGTTACCATATCATAATTAAATTTTTCTTCTTTGTAAATTTTAATTCTTTCAATGAGATGGTTTAATGTGTAATTTCTTTTGGAACGAAAAGTACAATCATCAGCAATATCATAAAGTGTTGCGCTAAATTTGTTAGTGCCTTTTCTAAGAACTCTACCAATCGATTGTAAATTTCTAATTCTTGATTTAGATGGAGATGCAAATATTACATTATGTAGATTTTTAATATTAATTCCAGTAGAAAAAGTTCCGTAAGAAGCAACAATGATTGAGTTGGTTTCAGTTTCAATAATGGAACGGGCTAGTTCTCTATCCTCAACATCTACTCCACCATGGATAAAGAAGACTTTCCGATTTTCTTCTATGTTTTTATTTATCATATCAAAAAGAACCCTTCCATGATCCTCAACTCTTGCAAAGAGTACTAGAGTATTTCCTTTTAAGTCTAAGCTTAAATTTTTAATAAATTTATTTCTTTTGTCGTGAGAAATTAAGTAATCAATTTCTTCTAAGTATGAATCAAATACTCTCTCATCATGTTTTAACAAAAGAATCTTAGCATTTAGTTTTGCCAGATACCCTTTGTTCATTAGTTCCTCGGTACGAACTAACTTGTAAGATGGTCCAAACAATCCCTCTAGCACCCACTTATGAGTTTGTGTTCCGTCTAGTGTGCCAGTAAAACCAAAACGATATTTTGCTTGATGTAACTTAGTCATGATATTAGTAAGAGACTTTGCCTTAAACAAATGAGCCTCATCGCCAATCACGACATTGAATCGTTCAAAATAACTTTTCTCCAACTTATAGATAGATTGCCAGGTTGTTATTACGACAGGTGATTTTGCCTCTCGTTCCTTACCTGCATAAATTTTTTGACAATATGAAGAAGCATCCCATCCATACTCCTCAAAGTCCTTATGCATCTGCTCTACCAGAGATGTCGTTGGAACAACTAGGAGGATATTTTGTTTGCGCTCTGTATAGTACCTCACGATTGAGTAAATCATCAAAGATTTGCCGGAGGCTGTTGGGCTTATCACTAACCTTCTATTGTGTCTTAGAGCATCGTATACTCCCTCTACTTGATAGTCACGAGGTTGACGATTACAAATAGTCAGCATATAATCTTTGATTCCTTCTTTAGAGATAAATTCATTCTCTTCGTAAGGTGTACCATAGAATTTATTATCGCAAAATTCATATTCATATCCTTGTCTTTTACAAAAGGATACCAACTTATCTAATAATCCAACATACAACTCTCTAGTATGTGTTGAGAATAATCTAATTTTTCCATCCCAGTATCTTTTACGATACTGATTCATGTACTTAGCACCTTCAATATCAAATGAAAAGTGATCAGATAATTCTTGATATACATGAGGCTCAGATTCAATCTTTAAAAAGACTTCATTCTTCTTGGACACGACTAACTTAGTCATCGTTACCCCGCACGAAAATTGTGCCAATCGATAATATTTTTAATCAGATATCCCCTGTTGCTTACCTGTTTGATAATATCTTCCAGGTATGTCAACATGACATCGTAGTATTTAATTTTTAAAGATGCTGTCTGAACTTTTTCATCAGCTAGCATATATCTTTGTACTGCATCTTTCTCCCTAACTTTGTAAGGAAAAGGATCGGTCTCATAAACCTTGGGATCTGATTTACCCGTATAATACAAGTGTCTTTCTAACTTAATCTTATTCTCTAAAGTTGTTGCTCTTTCTCTTAACAACTTTATATTGTTGTAGATATCAAAATATTTTGCATGAAGAGATGGAATCTTCGCTGCCTCATCATGTAAGTTGTCTTGATCAATCTGTGAGTCTTTCTCCCACATACTTTGTATAGTCTCAAGATCCATAAGTTAAGTCGCAGCTTCAATAGTGTAGAACAGATACTTAAATGTCACTGTTGCTGTAAAGTATGTATAATCAGTTTCGGTGGCAGTAAATTCGAGAGAACTCAGTGATACTGGGAACAAATCTCTAAATTTAACCCTAGCACTTACATTGAAATTGCTATTTAAAATAGCTAGAGTTCCATCACTAAACTGCTCTTTAGTATCTTTAGACCCGTCTGCAGCTGTAATTAAAGTCTTAAAGTCATCCACACTCTCAGGATATCCAAGACCATAGATCCAGTTATGAATTTCTAGATAATTTTCTAAATCTTCATCTACAATAAACTGTAGAGTGAGATCTTCAAATTGAATATTGTCACCAGGAAGGTCAATAGACTTCAAGTAGTTTCCAACCTTTACATTTCCTAATTGGATACCAGGAATCTTTGCACTGTTAGAAAAGAAATCTACTTTGGGAGTTTTTACAATATTGAATTTAAATCCCGTAGGAGACAGATAATTTTTGTTTTCTATCTGCTTGCCGAGGAAGGACATTTTTATTTTTATTTAGACAAAAAAAGAGACCCTTTCGGGTCTCTCACTTCCTTCACACGGAATCTCTATTCTATCATAAAAGCACCTCTTTGCATATCCTCTTACATTCCGGCGCACTTAACGAATCGCATTCTATCAAACATTCATAATAGTCATTCTCCCTTTGTTGCTGCTCTACAGCAAAGTCATCAGCAGTCTGTTCAAAATTTCTCCACTCATCTAATTGAGCTCGAGACAGTAAGTTATGCATTTGTCCACCTTAAGTTTAGAAATATAATATAAAGGGTTTTCAGATCATGGTAGTATCTAATTCTATTACTATTTAGTCAGCGTATGCTAACTTAATGAAGTAAACTAAAAATTCATAAAAAAAAGGACCTCCGAAGAGGTCCCAGTGTTAAGTATGTGAGATATAAATCACATGAGGTTCTTAACAACAGTACGCTGATAGTAGCGGTTGCTGTTAGAGGTGATGCGACCCAAACCTTGAGCGGTGCCTTCAGCGAAGGGGTTGGAGACAAGACCGTAGCGGGTCTTGAAGCCAATTTTGGGCTGGAAGCTGTTCTCACCAACGGCGCGAACCATTTGGAGGGGAACATAAGGACAGTAGAAGAGACCAGCGTCATAAGGGCTAGTACCCTTATAGCCAACAACATAGTACTGATTAGCAGCAGAGTTAGCAGCGAAGGGGTCGATGTAGACTCTGTACTTACCGTTGATAGTACCAGCGAAGGTGTTGCCGGTGTCGTCAACCTGAAGGTTAGCGTTAAGGGCAGGGGTGTAATCAAGTACACCAGCCATCGTCAGAGCGGAAGCAACATCAGCAGATGTCATGATGATGTTACCCTTCCCTCTACGAGTTCTTTGGGCGATTCTGTTAGCATCTCTTTCGATGTTAAACAGAAGACCTTTGAACTTCTCAACAGACCAGCGACCGTTGGAGTCAACATCGAGGTCGAAGAAACCAGCGTTGGCAACATTTGCCTGTGAACCAGCTTCAGCAGTTTTGTAGATGGTACGAATAACTTCGCGGTTGATTTCAGCAAGGATTTCGCTAGACAGGATGTTAGCGAGTTCTGCTTCAGCGTTAAGACCGTGGATAGCACGAAGGTCTTGTGCCAATTCCATGCTGTACTCTGCTTTCAGAGCACGGGACTTAGCGGTAACAGTGACTTTCTCGATCGAGAATGCCATCTCGTTGAAGTCGCCATTGCTGCCGTCTCCGAGTGCCTCAGAGTCGCCAGTAGCCATACCTTGACCCAGTGAATACTGAGATTGTACAGCGTCGGAAGCAGTGCCTTCGAGGATTGCGGGGTTAGTACCACGCTGAACGCCAGTAGAACCGAAACCAACAGTACCGTCGTCATCAACAGCAGAGGTGTAATCACCTTGTGTTGCCTGACCGATGTTTGTACCTGCCTTGTTGGCAGAGAATGCGGAATCTGGCTCGTCGAAGAACGACTCAGTACCAGCCTGATTGGTGTAGCGTGAACGCATTGCGAAGATCAGTCCTGTAGGACCGTTCATCGGCTGAACGCCAGCGAGTTCATAAGCAACCAGATTCGGCATCGAGCGGCGAATCAGGCTGATCAGAACGGGATCGAAACCGGCGGTAGGACCAGCAGCAGCAGAACCGCCACTGAAAGCACCAGAAGCACCTACAGCGTTGCCGCTGTTAGTAGGAGCAGCTTCTGAGAGCATACCATTGCCGCTTTCAAAAGCAGATTGCTCTTTGAGGAAACGCTCTTGGTTCTCAAGGAGAACAGCAGTTGTAGAACGACGGTGCGCGTCCTTAATAGGATCAACGCCTTCGGCGTCGAGAAGTGGACCCCACTTCTCCATTAATGATTCTTGATTGTACATTAGATTTAGTGTTTAAATTTGCGGAGTTTTTTACTTCATCCCAAGGGCTTTCAAATACTGGGTCATTGAAGCAGATGCCTCAACACCAGTCTCTGAGGTCACGCCCTCAGACAGTGTTTCCACTTTGTTAGAAACTGACTTTTGCTCACCGGGAAAATACGATTCCTTCAGTGTAACCAGCTTCTCACGATAAGATTCTTCACCCTCAAACTCAACACCTTCAGACAATGCGATTAGTTTCTCTCTTTGTGTTACAGCAAGACCCTCGGTTACTTCACGGAAAATTCCATCAGCTGTAGATTCGCCAAGGCGCTTGTTAAGAGAAATGTTAGCTTCGATCTGTTCGTTAAGTCTGCCTTCCATTTCATCAAGTTTGGAGACCATACTCTCCAAGACATCATATTTCTCATCAGGGATGTGTACATAATGATCTTCAAATAGACCTCTCATTCCTTGCAGGAACGATTCGGTCATTTCGGTCTTGAGACCGTGCTCAACTTCAATCTTGTTCTCGGAGATCCACTCTTCAGAAACATACTCAAGGTATGCATCGACGCGCTCTACGAGTTCTGACTTAACAGACTCAAGATGTTCGGTAAGTTGCTCTTCGTATTGTGCAGCCATCTCTTCTTGGACTTCGGTTACTTTAGCAGTAACTACAGCCTCAAAGATTGTGCGGGCTTTTAATTGAAACTCTTCGGAAAGTTCTTCGCCGCCAAAAAGGGCAGAAAGATCTTCTTCAATATCAACAGAAGGAGTTGCCTCCTCTTGCGTGGACTCATCTTCAGCTACAACTTCTTGCTCGCCTTCTACTTCGACGGTATCGCCAGCAGAAAGACTTTGCATTGGTTCGGCAGCTTTAGCGCCACGATTTACGACATCTTTAACAGTTTTAACTTTGGGTTCTGCGAGTTTCGCTGAATCATCGTCGGCTTTGTAGTTCTCGGGGGTAGGCCCACCAAGATCTTGTACAGCAGCCAAACCAGTTCCAGGATCAGAAAGCTTAGGCATAGCCTCAGCTCCTTTCGCACCCCTTGTTACGGGATTTTCCATTTCTTGTAATTCCTTAGCGGACATTGGTGAACTCTCCGATTAGATCGTTATCTAGATATAATCTATATTTATTTATAAATTAGAGACTTGACAGGAACTTGTTGAATAATGCCAACTTGTTCTCCTGCAATGCTCTTTCATCAACTAGGGTATTAATTTGCTTGTATGTCTTCTCCACGAGTTTTTCGCGGACAATACTACCATCCATTACCCAGTCTTTTCCTTCCATGATTCCCGATACAAATGCATCAGGTGCGGAGGGGTCTGCTACAATATCAGCAGCAGTTGCAAGCATAAAATCGTTAGAAACGATCTTAATACCATTCTCATTTACCGCTAAAGTTCCAAGACCACGGGAAGAAACTCCCAACTTGACACCTTCATCAATAAGATTTTGTGCAATCTTACCCATGGGGGTGTTGAGAATTTTAGCTTTACCTACAAAATTAGTTCCCTCTTCTCTGAGAGATGTAATTTTATGAGATACGCGATCCAGGTTGAGGGTAGGTCCTTCAGGATGTCCAAGTTCTCCAAGAGCTCTGCCTTTACCGACAAAACTTTCGTTGTAACGACTGACTTCCCTACGGAGAGTATCCATAGGATACATCCGACCATTGCGGTTCTGGATGTCACCCTGTAGGAAAACTCCCTCAATATACATTGATTTCACGCCTTTGCGTTCTTCAACGATAACTTCAACCTGTTCGATTTCTTCCGTGATAAGTTTCATTGTTTTTATGCGGTAAATCCTACTTTTGCACCTTTTACTGTTGTGGCACTAGCAAACACACATTGCGTTGGTTGTTTTTCCAAAAATTCAACCGAACCTGCTGCCATCGTCATAGAACCAATAGCAGTTCCACTTTGAGTTTCAACAAGACTTACGACTGCCGTAGCTGCTGCAGTATTTACTAAACGAACAACTGTTGCTTGAGTAAAACTAGTTGCGGCACCAGTTGTTGTCGGACAAGCAATTTCTGCTCCCTTTAATAAGGTTCTTGCCATTATTCTTGGTCCTCGGTTTCTTGAGATGGTTCACCAAATAAATTAGCTGCAGATGGTTGACGCAAAGCGTCTACTTTAGAGGCAGCTTTTTGGTAAAGGAGATCTTTAATTTGGTCACTAATATTCACAGCAGACGAATCCGTCGCAATCATATTTACTAGTTCTTCCATGGATATAAGTCAGATATATAACTTATTTATCAGATTTCCCCTTCTGATGCTTTTGGTAATTGGGGTTGCGGAGATTGACCTGGCAATGCATTAGGGTCTTCTTGTCCCTGTAGCATTGGGTCTCCTGCTTCCATCTCAAGCATTTGTTGATTTGGATCTGGGAGAACTCCAGACGCAATTTCTTCTTCAATTTGTTGATCAATCTCAACAATTTCTTGATCTCTTTGGCGCAGAACTTGACGCCGAATATACTCGGTAGAGTAATAGCGTCCTGCATAAGGTTCAATCATTGCAAGAAGTCCTAAACGACCTTCAAGTAATTCTTTATCTTTAAGCTCTGCAAAGTGATTATCATATAAGAAGTCAAACTGAATGTGCTCAGACATCACTTCCCAATCTGAGGGAGTAACAACATTCTTAAGGAGTAGTTGTGTCTTGAGCATATCCATAAACATTGCACTAAAACGCTTACGGAGACGACCAACAAACTTAGAGAACTTTAGTTCATCTCTTAAAATTTCAGAAGAACGACCGAGATTGAAACCATCACCAGAACCAGCGATTCTAGATTCAGGCACACCTAAAGATCTATAGAGTTTGGATTGGAAGTATTCAATATCAGCAAGTTCGCCAAGATTTTGACCACCAGGAAGTGTGGTAATTTCTGTGCCACGACCACCCTCACGGCGAGGAAGCCAGAAGTCTTCCAGCATACTCATCATTTTTTTGTCGTCACGAATCTCACCGCTGTTGGAATCATACACCAACTTATTACGGTAGCGCATCATTACTTCACGAAGGTATTGCTCTGCTTTTACCTTAGGAAGATTGCCAACATCAATGTAGAAAATACGGCGCTCTGGTGCGCGTGACAATCTATAGATGACAAGAGAATCTTCAATCATTCTAAGTTGATTGAGAGACTTGATTGCCTTGTGAAGATATGAAAGACCTGATCCTTTATTTCTATCTACAAGACCAGAAGTGCAATATGTAATAGCATCTTTTGAAATCTTAATTCCCTTCATAGCAGTGCTACCACCAGGGGAAGCAATGTTTGTTGGGTATTGGGGTTTGGGAGTATACATGAAATACTCCTCAATTTCTGGGAAGTATACTTTTTGTTCTTCTCTTACACCACCGCTATTGAAAATATCATTCCGATCATCTTTTTTCTTTTCTTTACGCACATAGCGCATTTTGAGAGGGTCAATATATCTAAGCTCTTGAATACCTTCTTTTGGATTTTGAATGTCAATTACTTTATTGTAGTATAGTCTACCATCGACATACCAATTTCTAAAAATCTCATGAGACTTGAGATCAAAGTCTAAAAGATCTTTAATGTGCTTAAATTCTTTGCGGATGATATTTTTAATACCATCACTCGCATTAAGATTTTCTAGATCAATCTCTACTGGAGAATCATTTTGATCCGAAACAATAGCTTCATTTACAACATCTTCGATCGCATTATCCACCTCTGGGTGGAGAGACATCTCTCTATATCTTCTGATCAGTTCATGCTCTGATTTGTAGATACCTTCAATATCTACAACTTGACTAGAAAAACCCCCTTGGATATAGTAATCAGCCCCACCCTCACCTGTAGTGGGAATGGGACTGACTACACCCTTGGGGGTCTTTTCATTATCTTCAATAGAAAATCCGAAGAGTTTCGACATTTTAAATATTTTGTCTTTGATATCAAAGACTATTTATCAAGCGACATCTCCACCATTTCCGGCAGATTCCCACCACTGTACTTGAAGAGTAACTGTGAACTCTTCAACAGCGTCTGCAGAATCGTAAGATAGGTCTAACTGTGAGATGTTAGTTGGGAAGACACTATAGAATTTATAGGTTCTAAGAACGGGAAGATTTTGATCCGATTCCTGAGAATTAGGTGCAACCGCAGATCTGCCTAATTGATAAACATATGCATCTTTGGTGTAGCTTTCAGGATTAGTAGTACCCGAATTATCAGATACTTTCGACATAGAATTCATCCATCTCTCAAAAGAAGAGCGGATTGCAAAGTCCGTGTCGTTAATAACTGTAATAGTCCATTCGTCAAAGGTTCTGTCACCAGCGATCTTAAGAGTACGACCTCTAAAAGGAACACTAATTGGTGCAATGTTTGACGCGGGAAGAGCAGCTGCCTTCACAAGAAATCTTGCTTTTGCATCAAGATCATTTACTGAGGAATCTACTACTCCATCTGGAAATGCCAAGACCACCTCAAAGAGGTTAGGTCTTGCAATACCACCAGACAGTCTTGACTTAAACTTGTCAATTGTCCTGTCTGAAGTCTTTGGGGGATTTTGTTGGTTGATAGCCATTGTTTGGGTTCTCCTATGAGTTTAGTATAAGGCGATCAAACTCGACCAATAACTTCTTCAAAACTGACTCCGGTGCGGGTAGCAACGAATGTCAGACCGATGAAGTTAATCGACCTAGCAGGTTTGATAAAGATGTCAGCAACAAATTCGTTGTTGTCAATTACCGCAGCAGTGTTATTTGTCTCATCGCAAATTACTACGAAATCGGTAACACCTCTCTTAGATTGTACATCGCGAAGGAAAGGTTCAACAATATTCAAGAAGTTGAGTCTCGTAATCTCATCGTTGAACTCAAAGAGTTGATCTCTTGCAGCGGCTGAGATTGCTTTCTCTAAGTAAATAAACAGACGACGGACATTGATTCTGTCGAATGCTGAGGATTTACCAAGAGCTGTCTTATCACCGAAGAGGACAATACCAGCACCGGGCGAGAAGATTACAGGGTTAACTCTTGCGGAGTATAACTTATCTCTTTCAGCTTGTGAGGGGGTGTACGCTAATTTTACAGCGTTGAGGATTGCGCCTCTTGTAGTTCCACCCGGCGAGAACCAGGGGAAGTTATTGATATCATTCCTAGCACAAAGGCCAGCAATATCACCATTAAGGGGTACATAACGGAACGCTTTACTAAAGCGATCATACATGTACTTATAACCACTATCAAGAATAGCGTAAGAAGATGAGGATACTGAAGAGTAGAATGCAGTTACAGCGGAAGTAACAGTATCGGAACTTAGCGTTAGGTCTTCTCCATCTCCAGATGTAGCAAGGAATGCTTGTCTATGGGGAGAGATGCATGCAACACAATCTTTTCTAAGTTCTGCGACTGCAATTAGTTTATTTGCAAGAGCTTGTGATGCCTCTCTACCGTGAGCAGCAGATCCCATCATCAGGAAATCTAACTCGTATGCATCTTTATTTGCAAGAAGATCATAACCACTAGAAAGGTCTCCTACGCTTACGCTAAGAGCACCTGTACTATTGATTCCAGATTTGCCGCCGTAGTTAAGACCATTAGCAAATGATGCTTGATAGTTTCCGATGGAAGCGAAAGAAACATTCTCAGTGTCTTGATCCCATGCAACATCAGTCTTAGGATCAAAGTCTGCATCCAGGTCTGTTGTTACAATACCTGCAGGAGCTCCACCACCAAATGCATACTGACTAGCAACTTCAAGAAGTTTTCTCCAGTAAGAAGAAGAACCAGCAGAGTATACGGAATCTTTTGCTTTAGATGCTGAGATATACTTCTCAAGAAGTGTACCAGCGTTACCGGTAATTTTACCAGCATCGTCAATTAGGGCAACATGAACTTCATCGTTCTTGGCGTTTCTAGCTGCAGCGAATGAAGAAGTACCGGGTCTATCTGCAAGGGAGTTCCAAGCAATTGTAGATCCGTTGCTAAGAGTGATGGTTTGACTATCGAACCAATCGGTAGCACCAGTGTAATCAATGTCTCCGTCATATGCTGCAGCTGCAGTCCAACGAGCATCTCCACTAGTAATACCTGCACCAGTCAGAGCTGTGAAGAAATCACTGGATGCGAAACTAGAACCGTAAGCAACTGTTCCTGATACCCAACCATTTTTAGAAGCACCTACACTGGACTGAACATGCAGTGAGAATGAACCAGTGTTCTGGAATTCGTAAACTCCACCAGGAGTATACTCAACAGAAGTTTCTGTTCCAGCAGAACTGACATGTGATACAAGCTTGACTGAAACTTGACCCGAACCAACTTCTGTGATTACACCCTTAAGGTATCCATCAAGCAGTGAGGTAGCGCCAACACCAGCAACAACTGTTCCAGCAGGTACTGCCTGAGTGACACCCAGACCTACAGTCAGATCAATATCTGAAATACCGTTTTCGTATCCGGCAACAGCAGCAAGACCGCCATTAGCAGTAGAAGAAAATCCAAGAACAGCACTAGTGTCAACACCAGTGATGACTTGATCTGCAAGACCGTCTAGAACGGCAACCTTAATTCCATTTGCCCAGGAACCAGGGTTTCTAGCAGCAAGAACAACATTACTAATGTTGTTTTCAGAATATCCTTTATTGATATAATCGTCTACGCTTTTAATCGTGACGCTGCTAGCAGTACCAACAAAGGAGTTCTTGAGCTCTGTATCGTTAGATCTAACAACGCGAAGTACGCCGCCATATGCTAGGTACGATGAAGCTGTCAACCAATATTCGTAGTGGTTGCTGTCTTTGTATGGTGAACCGAAGGTCTCTAGAAGATCCGCCTCGGTTTCGATAAGTGTGGGTTTCTCGACTGGTCCTTTTGCAAAGGGAGCTACGATACCTGCAGCTAGAGTAGAAGTGGGGTCTACTCTACCTTGGGTTAGGTCAACTTCCTTTACGACAATTCCAGGAGATGCTAGGTTGAGCGGCATCTTTAACTCCCAATAGAATCCAATTTTGTCTACTAATATTTAGAGTTTAGACCTTTTTGAGTGGGGAAACCATACATGAACACTACCAATCTGGATAGCACCAATACAATAATCTATCTTTTTGTTTCCTTGTCATAACTACTCTTTCTTTAGTGCATGACTTGCATTCATATGAATATGCTGATGGAGAATCACCTCTATCTTTATGAGTTCTATAAAAATCATTCATCAAATCTTTCATCTTATTGCAAGTCCTACATTTCCTTTCAGAAAGATATAGATGACCTAACTCAAATTCATCATCTAGTTCCATCAATTGTAATCCCACATATAAGACATGTCACCATATGTTGATGACATCTCCTTATCTACAGTCCACCTATCTCCACCTTCAACAAATGACTCATCATCTAATCCATCACTGATAAATCCAAAAGGTGCCATATCTTGTTCGATCTGATCTTTCTGATCTTCATAGATTCTCTTGCGGACATCATTGTCCGTCATCTCTCTGAAGTAATCTTGAGCCACTAACCATGCAAAAATAACCAAACACATTGCAAGGTCATCGTGACATCCATCTTCCGCTTCCCACGATTGTTTTTTCTGAATAAATGTTGTCAATTCTGCAATGATATCATAATCACTGGTTACTAGCTTATCTTCTTCTATTAATGCCTTTAGATTTGAACAACCAGTCTTCTTTACAGCAGCAGTCATTCGGACACCCAGTTGGGTTTTCTTACCACTGAAACCTGTACCTACTTGTTGACCTGCTCTACCTCTCATAGAGCACATCAGCATATTCTCATATTCTAGATCGTATTGTAAAATTGATGAAACCTGTTCTCCAATATCATTAACCTCAACCAATACATAAGCATTGTTATAAGCTTTCGCCATATCCAAAATAATATTTGGGAATAGCATGGGCTTAATTTCATTATTCTTATATCTTGCTACAGTTTTATATGGGAACTCTGAAATATCAAAAATTACAAATGCCGAATAGTCATGATCAATGCCACGCGCAGTGTCAACAGTTACGATATAATCACGATCCTTCTGTGGTTTTTCATATACCACGAGTCCCTTTCCATTATTCTGTATTGGATCGTCAAAAACAAGGTTTCTTAATTTAGCAACACTAATCAAAGTGTCAACAGATCCAAGGAATTCACACTCAAACTCAACTTTGAACTGCTGATCTGAGGTGTTGGCAATGGTCTGTGCTTTCCATTTAGCATCCCTACCAGGGACTTCAGACCAGTGAACTTCTGTAGCCGTATATTCGTTCTTCCCTCTCTGTGCATCGTGCCAGTATCTGTAAAAATGGTTCATGCCGTGAGGCGTTGAAACCATGATTACCTTTGTGCTTTTACCAGAAGTAATAGTAGGATAAACAGAGGCAAAGAACGACTCTGCAATATGATTTGGAACGAACGCAAACTCATCGAGGAAGATGATATTAAACGACATACCTCGGACAGCACTTGCAGATGTAGATGCTGCCAATATCTTACTGCCATTTTCTAGCTCCATGCTGCCTTTATTCCAGGATAGAATACCCTGTTGCATCCACTTTGGCAAGTTCTCGTATGCAGTTTGTAACCTACTTAAAAGCTCTCTTGCTGTTGCTGCTTTGTTGGCAAGTATACCGACATTGACACTATCGTTAAAAACAATGAAATGTAAAAGATAAGATACGCAAGTTGTAGACTTACCAGTCTGTCTTGGCATCTTACAGATATTAAATCGTTTCTCATGGAAGTTGCGGATTAATTTTTCTTGAAATCCCCACATCTTAAAAGGTACAAGACCTTCATCCAGAGAAACAATTTTTACATAGTTCTTTGCAAAATATACTGGGTCATCTTTACATTTTAAATATTCTTTGACATCTTCTTTGGAAAATTCTACAGAAGTATTTGCTTTTTTTAGGTTAGGATTACCTAAGTAAATTTCATTTGAAGACATTATTTTCTATAAGGTAGTGGCCAAGTAATATGCATTGCAAAGCATAGCAATGAGACAAAAGAAAATACAAATATTACACTCATGATCTTAATTTTATATCGCAGGTTAGTTCGCAGTTTTCGCCTTGAAACTCAGAGTCTGGGATAAAGGGAGCAGATCCACAGACAGCACTTCTACACCACCGTGTTATGTCACTTTCATATTTCTTTTCAGTATTATTTTGCTCACCCATTCGATTCTCTTTCATCAACTCCTAGTATATAGTAGATACAATAGAATGCCCCTGCGAGAGCAAGTGCTACCATAAAGATCACTGACCATACAGGATCGTTTACATTAGTATGTGGTTGTAATAGTAAATTCATGATTTTAACCACCTAAGTCTAGAAGTATCTTTCCGTTTTTCTTTCATTAGAAATCTATTAAAAGACTTCCCACCATGCTCCTTAATTTTAACACGCTTATTCTTATGATCACCACCAAATAATTTACCATAGGTAATCACTGGTTTAGGATCTTTAAATGTTTTGGGGTCAGACAGTTCAAGATTTCTCTTCAAAAGTTTTTTAACTCTTGAAGTCTGCTCTACATTTTCTGGGAATTGATTATCAACATACGCATCATGATAAACATTAGTAGCTCGATTTTTTATTTCTTGCTCTTTATATTTCTTTTGATCTGGGGGTAGTGCTGCAATTTCTAAAGCAGAAGTAACCTCAAATAACAATACTCTTTTGATTGGTTTGGGAAGTGCTTCTAAAACTTTAGATATAGATTCCATATTATTTTGATTCGTGGGTTTTTTATTTTTACTTTTCCACTTTTCAATCAGAGTAGATTCTTTGACATTGAAGTTTGATCCCATCTTTTTTGCACCACCTTTGATAACTGTCTCAAAGTGAACTACCGGAGCTTTTCTTCCTGGGAGACTGGCGGTTTGACCACCTGATGCTACCCCAGACGCAAGAGCTCCAACAGGACCTAACTGATCGAAAATTGTTTGTACCTCTTTACTCCATTCTGATCCATTACCACCTAGAGCATTTACAAGCATTTCAGTTGCACCAGCAACTTGTTTAACTATTGGTTTATTGGCAATGTCTGCACTATCTCCAAATCCATAGGTATCTTGAAGTACGATATCATCTCCACGAATTACAGCACTTTGAATATTATTATGGGTTCCTTTTAAACCAAGATTACTACTGCTTGATGTAGACTTATTAATGTAGTCTTTTAAGCTCCCATCAACTGTGGGATTGTAATTGTTTACAGCATCTTGAAGTGCATTCATAGAACTAGGTGATAACTTAGTTTGAATTGGATTAGATGCAGAACCAGAAGCTCCATCCGCTATAGTTGCACGAACCTCACCGGATTTAGCTGGTATAATATTTCCTTCTGCTGCATTTTTCTGCAATACCTCTTGGGTCTGACCAAGCAATCCAATCCCATCAATAATTCCACTCACTGCATCTGCAATAGGTCCAGAAACATCTGATATACCTGAGGATTCTAAAGCATCTCCAATTGCATTTTCCATATCACTAAGAGTATTTACAATATTCATACCAATATCACCAACTGCGGATTTTAGAGACTCAAACATCCCCTTAATTGCCCCAGGATAATAACTTGGATCGCCAATACCATCCCGACTTATAACCGAAGCGACTCTTTTTGATTGCGATCTTACACCTACATCAGTCATTACTGGATGTCCTTTGGGAATCCCACTCCCATCAACTGGAATCAATAATGAATACGCATATAAAACTCTTGATGCATGGGGTGCAACATTACTTGTACCAGGTGGGTAATATGCGGCACCACCTCTGCACTGACCAAGCAAACAATCTATACCCGACCACATGTAAATTGTTTTTTGTGTAAAATTTCCTTCTGAGTAAGCTTGAGCAAATTTTCTAGCAAACTCATTATAACTTACACCAAAAACATTACTCAATTGATATACATGGTTATACCCATTCTCATTAATATACCCAAGAGAAGTTCCAGTCAATGCCATACTACCAGAAAATGCCATAGCATATGGTGTTCCATTATAGTTACTGCCATCACTGGTTTCAATTTGAGGCATTTCTAATCTAGGTTGGGTAACCCCATTAATATCTGTAGTCTGCAATTGACTAAGATTTGGAAGAACACCCGGAGTACCATCTCCTTGAGCTGCACTATCCCATACAAAAGAACTTAGGTCAGAAAAATCACCAAGAGGTGCTGGCTCAAATGTTGGTCCAACCTCAAGCACTTCGGGGGATGTATCCACTACAGAATACATACCGCCTGTTACCATCTTCTCTTTAAGAAAAGCAATCTTCTCATCAATTTTAACAAGTGGTTTTGTGTATCGTATTGCTTTTTGATATCTATTCATCACAACAAGTGACTTTATAATTATTTAGATACCCTTCTAGGTTTATTAAATGGTTCCCAGTGCTGCCATCCATATCTATGTACTAAATCCATCCCTACAATAGGTACAATAATTAGTAAAAGACTTAATGCTCCAATTCCAAAAGGATTGTTAAGTGTGGCAGCAGCAAAATGTGCTGCCTTGAGTGCTGCACTGGTCATACATACCCTCCCCAGGTTTTCCAGAAGTCTAAAAAGTAAAAGTTAATCTCACTTATAGTTCCATTAGGTGCTTCTTCATTCTCAGTCTCAGACCACTTTTTACAGAATCTAGAAATATCATCTGAAGCCATTACATGATTTACGCCAAACATTCTAGAGAATGCACTCATAGCAAAATCATAACGCAGTTTAATGTGCCGTTCCATTTCCATCATAATCATCGCTTTCATAATAAAAATTTTCTCCCCGATACAATGCGAAGAATACTGTCGATAATACAAATGGGATTGAAATCCACAGTAATATGTGTCCGAATAATCCACTCATAGCTTTAATTCTAACCAAGGTAATAGTGGTGGTATTATGCCTATAAGTCTAAGGAGACCCTCAGCAAATAAAGCGAGAACAACCCAACCAACACACATAGAAATAATTGAAGCATTACGGTTGTGTCTACGAATTGCGTCATCGATCATCCCCTGACATTGTTCTTTTGTTATGTAACTTTTGGACATTTACTCCACATGAATTACGCCTGTCATGCCTGCACCTTGGTGAGGACCACAGAAGAAATTATAGTCACCTTTATCGGCAAATACAACATCTTGTGATTCGCCAGGAGCAAACAGTAGTGCTTCTCTTGAAAGATCCGCACGACCTTCGACAATAATGTTATGAGGAGGTAGAGCCTCATTAACAAAATGAACTGTGTCACCTGCAGAGATTGTGATCTCATTCGGTTCAAATACTAAGTTTCCACCAGCACCCATAGAGACATCAACTGCCCATGCAGGAATAGCAAAAAAGAATGTAACTAGAAAGAAACAAATAGCTCTCATTGAGTATTATGCAACTGTACTATCTAGCACATTCTTAGTAGTTTATTCCTAAAATTATTAGGGTTTCAGAACTAAAAACCCATCTCCTCTCCGAAGTCTCTCATCTTCTCCATAGACTCTCTTTTCTCTTTAATTGCACCAGCAATAAATCCCGCTCTATATTCCCAAGTAGTTCCACCTTCTATTCCTTTCGATGGATTGATACAAGTGCCATCACCTAGTTTATTGCAAACAAGACCAGCAAGATCTAATTCACTGCCTTCGTTAGCAGTTCCTCTCCAGATATGATTTCCATTGATCCAAGTAGCACCACATTTAGGACATTCTTTTCTCTCAAGTTTTAGATTTGACAGCTCCTTATTATCAGACATTGTTGTCCCTCCGGGTAAAAAATCCCAATTCTTTTTCTAACTTTCTTTTCATAAAATATAGTCTTACTTTTATAAATGCATATCTGATAGTAAGATCAATATAATGGATTAGCTTCATCGTTTCCTCTATGCCCCCATAGGCAATGAGTAAAACGAAACATGCTACTAGTAGATAAAATCCTATCATAAGAAAGTATCAATACTATACCATTATACGGTTATTTAGAGGCACTTGTCCATACATCAAAAGTTTTTATCAGCATTTCCACTTTCTTAGTGCTAGAGCTTTACGAGTAGGTTCACCGTTAGGTTTCTTCATTGCACCTTTCATGCCGCCCATACGAGCGCAGAAGGATCTTTTTCTAGGACCACCTTCAGGTTGAGGTGCTTTGAGATCACTGCCAGGATTCTCACGCTCATAAGACTTACGGCCCTTTTCATTCAGACCACCTTTTTTATTCTTACCTTCACTGCGTTGCCATGCAGCAGACTTTTCTTCAATATTCTCACCTTCATGCTCGACAGATTGATTGAGCATTTGATTAGTCATCTTATCAATTCTCATCTTTCTATCACCAAGCTTGCCAGCAAGTCCTTGATTGCCAGTGGGACCCTTAACTTGTTTCTTAGCAAGTGGGTTTTTAATATCTAGATTTGGGTGACCAATATATCCGTCTCCAGGTTTTCCACCAACAAATTCATTAACAAGACCCTCTTCTACTTTCTGAGAGACATTCTTAATAGCAAATGCATCCCAATAATCAGGACCATAAGCACACTCTTCTCTAACTTCCATCTTCTCACACTTAGGACAGAATCTCATATCTGTCTCCTCAATCAACTCACCTTCCGGTTGATATCCAGCCATTTGTGTGGATGGTTTCTTTTGAGCTAAAGGAAGTTGTGGTCCAGATTTCTTTAAGAACGCATCCCTTTCATTGGGATTAGTTGTACTCTTTCCTTTATTATAAATCTTACTACCTTTCATAGCACCTTTGTGCCCTGGTCCGATAGTAAAACTTCCCTCTGTAATTTTTACAGAAGAATCGTCAACTTTAGGAGATTCAAAATCCCCTGTAGTTGACGGTTTCTTTTTCTTTGCTTCTGTTAGAAAGTTAGAAATATCGGAATATGACAGTGACATGCCTAAAACTATAGAACCATGATTCTATTATTTAGGTTTATCCTCTGTCTTATCCAATGTAGGTGCTTGTTTTGATTCTTCCTTCTTCTTAGAAGGCATGACACCGAAAGTCGCTAGCGTTCCTGTGAAGACGCTGGCGATAAAAGTCGGATCGATATTTTTCTGAGGAACACCAGGAACAGTTACATAATTAAGAGTCAGAATTGCTGCTGACCATCCAAGAATAATAACTCGGACGAGAGTTGATACACCCTCATCCGCCCACTCAAATTTGTTTTCCTTTTTGGCTTCCTCTTTCTTTGGGGTTTCCATAAGTAAAGAGTTAGGCTCTTTTATTTATTTTCAGAAAAGTTATATTCCATTAGCATAGCAAAATATTTTTCTTTCATTTCCCAAAGAAATTCTTGCTCCTCTATCGGTCTGGCAGGAGATCCTGGCCACATCTTTATAGAGTAATCTAAATGATTATACATCATACGAACTTCATCAATACCAATATTGACACTGCAATACCACTCGTCAGGATCTAATCCTCTCACTTGCTTTTATTCATTTCTTTTAACATTTTTTGTAGTTCCGCAGTACTACCTACAAACATAGCATTGTTTGTGACATTGGTTGTACCCTTTACTTCTTCTTTTACTTCCTTAATATCTTTCTGAAGCTTCATTAATTTGTCAGTATTATCTGCCACATTTTTGAGTAATTGCCCTGCAACCTCATATGCCCTAGGAGACTGAGTTTCTTCAGCAAGCTCCATAATACCATTCAATGCTTCTTGACCCTTTTCTATCAAAGAGTATAAGTTTGCTCTGGTGTAGTCATAATCTTTATCAGTATCGCTTTTTGTTAAACGATCTGGTTTCTCCTTTTTACTAGGAGTTACATCAATAGTTTCACTAGTTGTATTTAATGATGCATCTATCTCGCTAAAATTATTCATACATCCTCTTGTCTAGTAGGACTGTATACTTTACCATCATCAAAGAAAGTAGTAGTCTCATTGAATCCAAAATCATCATCTGCATCCGCATCAATTGGATCAGGAGTGACAGTATACCTTACCTCGCGCTTGGCAGTTTGTGTATCAGTATCAGAGTAGTAATCCAATTGTACTTTCTTGATAAGTCCGTCTGTACTTTCTGCAATAGGACCGAATAGATATGTCTTAGCACTAAAGTTTAGTGTATAAATCAGAACTCTTCTTGTAGAAAAATCCCCCTCATACTCATCAGTAAATGAAATATTTTCTAATATAATAGGGATATCTCTTTTTTCTCCAATTGAATTGATCAAGTCTACAGTAATATTAAATGATGGTTGGAAGAATGGAAGAATCTGCTCTACAATTTGTAAAGCATCGTCATTCAACTTTGTCATAATATTCAGTTCAAACCCAACATTATATGGAACTGGTAAAAATACTTTCTTTACCCGATCTTGATTATCAATAGCTTTAAATGTCTTTGTTACGGAAGTTTTCCTACTCGGGTCATAAGAAAGACTTGACATCTCAAAAGACATTCTGGGTAGAGTAATAGCAGTTGCTTTTGCTAACTCTTGTTGTTGCTGTAACTTAGCAAGAAATTTAGACCTAGGACCATATCCTAAAGGAACTTTAATATCGCTAATAGTATTTCCGCCTTTGTCTTCTTTTTGAATGTGAATGTCGTTAAATAATGTTCCGAAAGACACAACTGTCTTGCGGAGAATTTCGTGATAAAAATAAGTGCCTAACATCAGAAGTTGCCAAAGGGATTACGCTCAGTGAAGTCAAGGATACCATCTGCTTCACTTTCAATTTCGTCATTGAAAGTAAATGTGCTTGTAGTATCAATTCCAGTATGATTTAGAATTTGATATCTAGCAGACGATGCAGTTCCTGTAATAAACTCACCAGGGTAGAACACACCATTATTTATTGAGATTTCTAACTTTCGGTCAGTTACATTAAATGCTCTCACATATCCTTCAGTTCCAGACTCGGATCCGACTACTCTTTCGTTGAAGAAATATGTTCCAACTCCAAGAGAAAGAGGATCTCCAATCGTAATTAATGGAGCTTGTTCGTACCCAGATCCAGCATTTGTTAGGAAGATTCTACTTAGACTATCCCCGTCTAAAATTGAGATAGCAGTAGCTTGTACCTGACCGGGTTTACTACCAACGGTTGCACCAGTAGTTCCGATAGCAACATTTGCCGGATGTTGAATACTAATTAACGGTGGACTTACATAATTTGTTCCAAGATCTGTAATACGGATTGAGGTAATACCGCTGTTTGTAAGAGATGCTGTTGCAGCTGCACCTACACCAGGACCACCAAATGTAAATGCCGGTGATTCTGTATATGCAAATCCGGGGTTTTGTAGGACTACCTGATCAATAGAATATAAACCGGACCTTTCGGTTGTGAATGCAAAGGCACCTGCTCTAGATGAAGTAACACCAGCAGGAGAGGGTTCGATAGTGACACTGGGTGCGCTAGTATAACCGTATCCATCATCGTTCAGGAAAATTTGTCCTAATGCTCCTTGACTAGCGAAGGAATCAACAACCGCTATGGCTGTTGAACCAATGCCTGCCAAAACGACAGTACTGGTCTCACCTTCTTCCATCGCTCTCTCATCAAGACTAGATATTCCGGTATCAACATACTCATCTTCATAGCGAAACAGTTCGCATTGAAGTTCGTAGATATAATTTTTGCCTAGTTGATAGAATGGGTTTTCAAATTCTACATGTTTAATTTCAAATATTCTTTCTCCCAAAGGGAAATAAATTAAATCTCCTTCTTTAGGTCTCTCACCAAAAATAATATCTGTGCCAGCATTTTTGGCATTATGGGTTACAACAAATGGAGCAATAAAATCTTCATATCTTTCTCTGGAAACTGTGAGAGTAATTTCGTTTTGAAGATTAATGCCAAACTTGGACATGATATCACTACCTTTTGCATATCCCTCATAGTTATTGAGATAAGCTTCTAAAATATATGCGTCATTAAATTTAGATGACTGAACTTCTCCGAGCACATCATCAGTGATAATCATTTTTCTTGGAATGTAATAACAATCCAATCCGAACATTTTTAAGTGTTCATCAATAAGTTGTTGAACAAGGCTCTGCTCGTTTGGAGATCCTTGAAGAAAAAACGGATTTAGTGCCATTACCCAATCAAATCAAGGGGTGGAAGTTCGTAGGTAGACAACATTCTATCTTCAATACGCTGCAATTCCATTACAGCATCTTCGTAAATTTGTCTGCCATTTAATTCAATACCTCCAGGGAGTTTAACTCCTTGGAATTTAGTTAAGTTTGTACCCCACTGTTTCTTAACCAGTTGAGTAAAATACTTCTTTAAAAAAGAATCATTGTATACGCCAGCATAATTTGCTGGGTCCATAATTCTTTGGCAGTCAATGATTATGTATGTACCTTCTGATACTGATCCCCAATCAACATCGAGATACAAACGATTATTTCTTTTGTTATATCTAATCTGCTTGTTTGTTGAAAGTAAGAAATCAATATCTTCAATATATGTTTTAGTCATCGCATAACTGAGAAGACCACTATATCCCAAATTAAAAGCTACATCATTTAAAAACAACTGATATTTAAAACTAAACATGTTGTTTGAGATAAAGCTAGAATCAAACAAAAATACTTTCTCAACTCCAAGGACCGAATCAGGTACACTCAGATAATTTGTGTTTTCCTCAAAGTCTCCAGATGTTGTAGTAGAAGTAGTAATACCAAGAGATTCGCCAGCACCTCTTGCTCTGCCTCTTTTGATGTCATCTTCTGAGACCTTATATTTGAGATAAACTCTTTCGACGCCATCAAAGTGACGCTCATAAAAAAGTTGCAGAGCATCATCTAATGCATCATCTACTTGCTCATCAGCTACATTTATTTCTAAGACGGGATATCCAAGTTGCCTTAAAGCGTAATCTTTTAGTCCGTCTCTAGTGGTTGGTTTTGCCATCAGAATGTACCTCCATCAACACTGTTAGACCAAATTGGAATGTTATTCTCATCTGTGGTTAGCATGTAATTGGAGGTTGTTAAGAATCCTACAGTGCTAAGACCACTAACCAGTCTTCCATCTGCTTCAAAGAACGCAACACCGTTAGGTCCGCTATATCCAATACCAGTTAATCCACCTTGATCTGATCTGTAATAGAGACCGTCGCGGAATGTACCGTAACCGATTATGCTTAGATTATCTTGGACAGTTACCTGACCAGCAGCAGAATCAAGAACAAGTTCTCCAGTATTGGTATTTATTTTGGTTGAGGAAGAACCAGCACCAATTGTGACATCAGAGATCGTTGTTACACCAGTAACTCTAAAGTTGTTAGTGGTGAGAATGCCAGAGACATTGATGTTGATTGCTTCAATACCAGCAGAGCTGGTTACAATTCCTGTAAGAATTGTTCCTTGATCTACTGTCAGAGTGGAGTGGATGTTTGCATTAGTAGCAACATCGATTGTTCCAGTCTGAGTTACGCCACGAATACTAGCACCAATTGCTAGTGTCTCGATCTTAATGCCGTTGTTATAGTATAGAGTAACAGCACCATCAGCAGTAAAGTTGGCAAGAGTTTCGCCAGTGTACTTCTGAAGTTCTACCTGATTAGAACGGATTGCAAGGGTGCCAGTTCCAGAATCATCAATGTATGAATTGTCGCCATCATGATAGATGGAGAGATCATCATTATCACCGAAGTGTGCCTTTACATCATCCTTGAAGGAAACAATTCCAGTGAATACTGCGTTTGTGACAGCAATACCAGTAAGTTTTGCATCAAATGCATCAAGAGCTTCAGTATCAATTGTGGTAATCGTTGCAGCAGTACCGACAGTATCTGTTACAGCAAGACCAGTAATGTTGACATCTTTAGCATCTAATGTCTCAATGTCAACCGTAGTGATGGTTGCGTAAGTACCGACCAGTGAAGTTACAACACCAGCAGTGATCTTAGCGTCAACTGCGTCGATACTAAGATTGAAGTCAACTCTCTCAGCAAATGTAGATACGCCAGTTACATCGAGTCTCTCAAACTTAGCAGTGTCGAGGACATCAAGTCTCTGTCTAGGTGCAGCAGTGCCGATACCCAGCTTCTGATTAGCGTCAAGGCGCATGCCCTCAACATTATCAGTATTGAATCTGATAGTGCCGTTAGCACCTGAGTCATCCAGAGCGATAGAAGTATCGTTCTTCTGGAAAGAGTCAAGTTGGATAGTTGTCGCAGTCAGGATACCCAGGACATTGACATCACCAGTGATGTTGATTGAACCTGCACCAGCTGGATCAATATTAATATCACCAGATGTAGATTCAATATTATTTCCAGCAATCTGGATGTTACCGAATGTACCACTTGTAGGAGTAACAGTGCTGCTGTTAGTTCCGTCAGTAATCTGAAGTGAAGAAAGTGCTTGGAGGCTAGTTACTTGTTGCGAGAACGATACTGTACCGTTTTCTTGATCAACGAAGAATGCATCTCCAACTCTGAAGTCTCCTCTCTGGTCAATACTGACGAATGATACATCACCGTTATTAATTTCGGTAACTTCATTAGCTTGAATTGCTAAGTTAGGATCGTTAGAGAAGTCACCACCAGCACCAACATGATTGAAGTTGAGAGCAAACAGTCTCAGAGATACGCCATCGCCATCAGCAATGACACCCTTCTGACCATACTCAATAGCACAACCAACGGAGCGCATGTCTGCACCAAACTGACTGTAATCAGCAAGGATAACCTTGGTTGCAGTCCCGATACCACCACCCGCTTGAGTGATACGAATATCTTGATTGCGGATTACATTATCAGTGGTTGTAGTTACTCCACTAGCACCATCAAAGTCAAGTAAAAGAACAGTGTCCTTGTCACCAGTGTGTGCAGCAGTAGGGGCAGTAAAGTTGGCAGTATATTTGGCAACTCCTCTTTCAATTCTGAAATCGTCGATCCAACCAGTAACATTTTGACTTGCACCGTCGAAGTCGGCACCAATTACGATACCTTTAGATGCGCCATAGTTGGTGGTGTCAGAAGTCTTAATGCCTCTCTGAGTACCATCAACAAACAATCTGGTGTCTGTACCGTCTCTAGCAAGTGCATAGTGCTTCCAGACTCCTGTAGCGATGCCTGCGCCAGATCCAGTAATAGCGGTGGTAGTACCAACCCGCATATCAACTTCACCAGCTGCCCGATACGCAAGACTAATACCTTCAGCATCTGTGCCATTATCTCTTAAATCAAAGAGAGTTGCGCTAGTCAGACCAGTTGTATTTGAATACGCCCAGAATTCAATTGTGAAATCTGTATTGGTGCCAAAACCAAGATCGCCGCTAGAAGGAGCACTGATAGAATCATTTGTTCCGTCAAGTGCTAAAGATGCAGTACCAAATTTCTTGACTGTAGTGTCTAGTTGAGCACCATCATTAAATGTAATAGCTTTAGCAGTTCTAGCTCCGAGAATTTCAAAACCAGTTTGCTTGCCAGTTACATTAAGATATGTTCCGTCGTAATCAGCAACAATAGCAGTTGCAATACCAGTTGTTCCGTCAGTATCAAAAACGGTAATTGTATTACCAACACCAACAGTTGTAATACCCGTCAGTCTCAGTCTAGTTTCACCAGCAGAAGATAAACCAACAGATCCAGATATGCCCTTAATACCTTCAGCAGCGAAGTATGAGAAGCAGTTCAGGTACTCAGAACGAGCACCGTTGGTCATGATCAGACCTTTACTGTTCGGTACAATGAAAGTAACTTCATTGAACAGGAATGCTGCCTCAAGTGATCCAACAGCTGCTTCAGAACCATCAATGTAAGCACCACCACCAGCTTTATATGAGGAAGGTGCAGAATCTGCAGAATTATAACCGTATGGGTCAGCAGTAGAAGTATTACTACCTTTGTTGAATACTGTTACGCGCTGAACATAAGGAGATCTGCTTGTAATCGCAATACCAGGAGCAAACTTAAACGCATAACCCTGATTGCCAGCAGTGTCAAAGAACATATCACCAATCGTGACATCTTCGACGACTGATCTGTCATTCATCAAGAAGCAGTCTTTCTGCTTAGTAGCAACGGTAGGACAAATCTTGGTAGCACGGAGACCAGCACCCTTAACTGTCAAACCAGCTGGAACAGTTAGTGGAAAGACCTCTTCATAAACACCAGCAGCGATGAGAAGAATATCATTAGTACCAATGTTGGAGATCTGAGACAGAGCGTATGCAATCGTTCTGTATGGCCTTTCTTCAGTGCGTCCACGAGATGCATCACCGTCGTCAACACCGTTAGTAGAAACATACCATGTATCAAGCTTAGCATTGATTGTGGCAATACCAATCTGTGCAGGTTCACGCCAGGTGATCGTGCCATCTGGATTGGTACTCAGCATGTGCTGAGTGTTCAGACCAACAACACCAGTGGAGTCATACAGAGAGGTAATGAAACCTGCCTGAACAAATGCAGAGGTTGCAATACCAACCGAGACAGTTGCATTCAGAATGTCCGCAACTTCAAAGTCAACTGTAGTGATAGTTGCGGCAGTACCAACAATATCAGTGACTGCTAATCCAGTAATATTTGTCTGTCTTGCATCCAGGGTCTCGATATCGACCGTGGTGATCGTAGCGTAGGTGCCAACCAGAGAGGTTACGATACCGGCAGTGATCTTAGCGTTAACGATATCACCTTCTGTGGCGTCAATCGTCGTAATAGTAGCAGCAGTACCGACAATATCGGTAACAGCTAAACCAGTAATATTTGTCTGTCTTGCATCGAGTACATCGATATCGACAGTTGTAATTGTCGCGTATGTACCAACTGTCGAATCAACAATCAGATCATCAACACGAGCAACGCCGTCGATGTAGATATCTCGCCACTCTTTAGTAGCACTACCAAGATCGAAGGTGTCATCATCGTCAGGAACGATGTCAGAGTCAACTTCACCAGTAAAGATGATGTTGTCTGTAGTAGAGTCACCAAGACCGATTGTGCCACCGTTAAAGGTTACATTACCAGTAAAGGTTGTAGCTCCACCAACTCTGAGATCACCAGTAACCTCAACATCACCAATGGTGGCAGCAGTGCCAACCAAGCTTGTGATGATACCGGCAGTAATCTTGGCATTAACGATATCACCTTCTGTTGCATCAATCGTTGTGATTGTTGCAGCAGTGCCGACAATATCAGTAACGGCAAGACCAGTGATGTTTACATCTTTGGCATCAAGAGTCTCAATGTCAACCGTTGTGATAGTTGCATAAGTACCAACCTGACTAGTAATAATACCAGCAGTGATCTTAGCATCGAGGATGTCAGCAGCATCAAGATGTGCTGTGCCATCAACATAAATGTCTTTCCACTCTCTATCAGTAGTACCAAGATCCAGAGTGTCATCGGCACTAGGAATAAATTTGAGGTTAGATTCCCAACCCTCTCTTGCCTGATCGTATATGAATTCTTTGTCAGTTGTTCCCTTAAGGATGATACCGCCGTTATCGGCTGTAGCATCAGCATGTCCACCAGTAGAACTGAATCCAAGTTCAATGTTCTTGTCGGTAATCTGAACAACCGTACTCTGAACAAAACTTGTAGTTCCGTTGACTGTCAGATCACCAACAACAGTAAGAGCTCCACCAACACGAACATCGTCTTGGAAGTTAGCATCTTGGAAGGTTACATATGTACCTGTCAGTGAGGTGATGATGCCTGTAGTAATCTTGGCATCAAGTGCATCAAGATTAGCAAAATCGCCAACAGTGTATGTTAAACCATAACCAACAATAGATGTTACAACACCAGCAACAGTTTTAAGGGTGTTGATATCACCTTCATTAGAGTCGAAGGTTGTGATCGTGGCATAGGTGCCAACCAGAGATGTGACTAAACCTGTGGTTACTTTAATATCTCTGAGATCAGCAATCTCAGTATCAAAGGTTGTAATCGTGGCATAGGTGCCGACCATACTGGTAACAACACCAGCAGTAATCTTAGCTGCCTCAATATCAGCATCAACAAAATCAACTCTAGTGATTGTTGCTGCAGTACCAACAGTGTCGGTAATAATACCTGACTGAATCTTAGCGTTGGTAATTGCAAAATCAGTTGCTAAACCAGCAGTGACTTTAATATCCTCAACACCGATATCATTAGCATCGATTTGCGGAACAGATGTTACGCCAGCGATTACTGTGTTACCAGTGCCTTTATCAACAATTACTACACCACCAACATCCAACAACCCAAAGGGTCGTGTGGTGCCGATACCGACATAACCAAGTTGGTTACCGTCGATCCAATTAATATTTTGATTACCAATTACGAGCTGGTTATCACTATCTCCGATAGCAACATTTCGCTCATAACCGATGATGACATTGCCACTACCAAGAGTATCGTTACCAGCAGAGTAACCAATGGCAATGTTCTTACTACCGTCTACACTGAAGAGAGTGTAAGGACCAATAGCAATGTTTCTTTGCTGCTGTCTGGTTCCTGTACCACCACTCAGGAAGCGACCATTCCTGCTGGTTACGCTACCTGTAAGAGTCTGGAAACCAAACGGCATGGTGAATGTATCACCAACTTCGTAACCATCGCCAGGGGCCATGATTTCGATGTTAGTAATAAGACCAGTATTACCAGTCTGTAATCTAACTAAGAGTCCAACACCAGATCCACTGGTCTCGGTTACATCTTCTGTCTGATCATAATTTGCAACAGCAGTTTGATCACCAACATTTACGCTGAGAGATACCCCATCAACAACAGGGAAAGTCTCACCATACATCGACTGGTTACCCAGAGCAATGTTCTCATCGTTGCCGCTAGAAGATAAGGCAAAACCTACCTTATCACCAATCATCAAGTTCTTAGTACCTTGCAAGCGATAGCCTGCAAAGTTACCCATGACGATGTTAGATTCTAACTCGTCACTGCTGGAAAGAATACCAGCATATTGCATTGCACTGGCACCAATCGCAATATTGCGACGGTTAAGGACAGTTTGTCCAATACCAGCACCAGCAAAGTCACCAATAAAGATTGAAGAGTCAGCACTGCTAAGACCTACAGCAGCATCACGACCAACTCTAATAATATCATTGGAGAATGTAATATTACTGAAGGATGATACCCCAGTAATTTCTACATTATTTGCAGTAAGTGCATGTCCTACATTTACTTCGTAGTAGTCAGCACTTGTACCACTAAGAGTGGTTACAACACCCGCAACTGCACGGAAATCAGTTACACCTAGGGTAGAGAATCCAGCAGCACCAACATCTAATGTGGCAGCAGTTGCAATACCAGATACATTCCAGTTTCTAGCATTAGCCTCATCATAAACGAGGTCTCCTGTTACATTAAGGTTTCCGCCAACACTAAAGTTGCCAGCAACTGTACCAACACCAGAAGTATAAAAGTCATCTACGACTGTCCAACTAGCTACTCTTCCAGAAGAGTCTAGGATAACAACTTTTGAAGCTTCGGGTGTACCGAAAGATGCTGGGTTTTCTGGGAATAGGCTGGTGTAATATTCACCACCAATCGGAATAGGAGCTGCAGTTGGACCTGAAGGGTTGCCAATATATAATTTCTTGTATGACTTACCAGCACCTACATTACTGGTATCGTATGCGTATACTAGTTCACCGAACGATACGCCAGTACCAACGGGAGCAATGTTTGGTGGGGAAGTCCCAAGTGTCCTTTTTAAGAGAATCGTTGCGGACATTAGAAGACACCTCCGTCAATGATGGCAGCAGGGAAATTTTTTGTTGTTATAAACGAGTTGGAAGAAGATTCGTAAACTAGAATGCTTCCATCCTGTAGATTTGATGCATCAACATCGGCAAGTAAAGTTAATCTTCCGCCAGAGCCGCCGCCGAGGGCACCGCTGGCAATAACTTTTACTTGATTCGATGTGCCGATTCGTAATGATGGCATTACCTTGTTACTCCTGCTCTGACTAGGACCATTCCTTCGACGACCTTATATTTAAATCCGCCAGAGTCTTCAAGTGTCACATCATAAACATATCGCCCTGGTTTAATGTCAACTGTTTCTGTTGAACCCAGTGAAATTTGGATTTGACCAACTTCGGGGTCAGTAACAGTAGACGCAAAAGATACAGCAGTAGAACTACCAGCCCACTTCCTCATTTGAGAAGTCGCTGTATAGTTCGTTAGGTTCAAATAAGTGCCTGTGTCGTTATCTCCTAGACTGAAACCGTGTTGAAAATCAACTCCAGAATCAACTTGAAGGTTAGCAATGTAAACTGCCATTCTTTACATCACGGATTATCCTATTAGGTATTTAGTTTCCTTAATTCCTGTAATACCTGATTGAGCGTGAATTTAATTTCTGCAACATCAGCTTTTAGCATATCAATGTCTGAGTGATGCATATCTTGAGTATCATGAGTCTCAAATCCATGATACTTTAAAAATTCAGTGTGGGGATTTCTACTCATAACTTATCAACAATTTTAGACAACATATTTTTAATATCATCAATATCTTTTTTCATTGAGTCGAGCTCTTCTCTCTCATTTTTCTTTGCAGACTTTTCTCTTAAGTATGAATGATACCCAGAGTCATCGCCATTGACGATGGCTCCAGTATCAGAATCTCTCCAAAGATTAGAATGTCCTTCTACAGGAATCAAACTCATGCTACCGCGATTGCTCTCAAATTCTTAATTACCGGATGTTTTGCTTGATTAGTTCCAGTGAATACAATTTTGATTTGTAATCCATTGAAACTTGGCAAATCATCTACAGAGTATGTATACTCTCTGTATTGAGTATCATCAGCACTCACAAAGGAATCCGACATACCATCATTTTGGGTTGGGTCAATTACTTGATCACCAATACCATCTCCATCAGTATCAAGAAGATTTCTAAATCCGGGGAATAATTCAAAATCAGGTGTTACTTCACTAGAGTCTGTTTTCATAATACTGTAGAGAACTCTAAACTCACATTCAATTGGTCTGCGAGCTTCAAATATAACTTTAATTGAAGTTGCGGGATTCTTAGTATAGATCGGTTGGGACATATAATAAGAAGCATGTGGATCATTAAATCTAGACTTAACTCTAGGATCCGTTCTATAATCAGAAATAGGATTATTCAATCTGTTTTCATAGAAGAGTGCATTTGCCCCTTCAAGATTTACAGTAGGTGAGTTAAAGCTATCTCCACTGTTTGCGAGTTCAACAGTAAACGAGAAAGATTTATTTCTAGGTAAAGAACCAAGTCTAGCAGACTCATTGGTTCTAGAAGCAAGAATTCTCGTAGTCTCAAGAGTGTTGATTCTATTGAGGTTAAGATCTTCAAATCCATTATCGATGAATGAGGTCTCTGATCCATCAGGAGATGTACCTGTAACGCTTCTCATCTGCAGTGAGATGAAATCGGTAGGTCCAAATGTTGCAGCGTCGAGGAGGGGTCTTACAGCGTCAAATTGGATATTTTTAGATGCGTATACATTTTGACCACCACCAGCAGCTTCTTCTTTGAAAGAAACCTGAGGAATATTATTTGATGTATCATCAACTGATCTACTTGATCCTCTATCAATTTTCAAGTAGTAATCATCAATACCTCTAAGAACACTGGAGACATCATGTTCAGCATTAACCCTTCTCAAAGAAATGCCGTTGTATTCATACTTTTGAATACTGTCATTTTTAAGATGATTCAATGCATTAGTTGAATCTACACCTCTTACAACACCACCCAAACTAGAAATACCTACACTTGTGTAAGAAAGGATCTCACTATTAATAAATGCGTATCCAGTATTTGCTGCACTGACTACCGCACCCTCAAAGGTGTTGAATTGTGATGTTGATGCTACAGAAATAGCGGTTTCATTCGATAATATATCTACGGTTATTTCCGTAGGTACAACATCAGATTCTACATCAGAAAGAATGACCTTATTCAAAGAACTGTGCATACCATGATTACGATGAGATACTTTGAAGTACTCCCCAGTGTAAACACTTCCGGTCGCATCAAAACTTACAATATCTAAACCGGTTGCAATTACACTACCAGCTGCGTGATTGTATGTAACTTCATTGCCTGCTGCAACATCAAAAGTTTGTGCTTGAACATCTGTCAAATATAGAGTGTCGATACCTCCAAGAGAGTTGATACCAATACGAACACCAGAACCAGATCCTCCAACATCTGCAGTAACAAGACCAACTACATCACCAACTTTGTATCCTCTACCGGAAGATGCAATAGAAACTGCAGTAATAGCCGAGATGCCAGCTCCGACAGTTGCGTTTAATGTGAGTCCATCACCATCACCATTGATGTTATATGTTGTTATGGGGTTAGATGGAGTACCATAGTTGCTACCGCCAGTAAGAATTCCGACAGTTCCTAAGACTGGACCACCTTTAGTTTCAATGTATCCATGACGGAATGTAGATGTTTGCTCACTAACTTTTCTACCAGGAGTAAATACCGTACCAATTAATCCAGAATCAGATGTTGTAACAATGCCAAGCTTTCCTTTTTTAGGAACACCTACAATTGGATCAAATGCTAGTGGAGGAAGAAGACCATTATTGGGTTCGATCGGTGGGTTGAAGAATGTCAACAGACCTTGTTCGGCAGTATAATCTGCTCTATACAAAGTAAATGTAAGGTCTTCAAATTGCGTAGGTGTCCAAGTAGCACCGTTTTGTGACTTGAACAGAGAACCCATTGCGAATTGCTGGGAGTAAATCTTACCCTTAGCAGCTGGAAGAGCTTGAGCATTCAAAGCTTTTTGACCCATTTCGCCACAATATACCTCATACTCATCACTATCTGACAAGATAACGATGGCATAAGATTCTTCTGGATCTAAGTAGAAAGGAGTGTCAAATTTAATGTTAGTTGCAACCGATCCATCGGCCGATGTTGTAATATCCGAAGGGCGAATAGTTGCTTGAGCAGCTCTATCAATAACGAATAGAGTTGGAGTACCCAGTTCAACTGTTCTAACTTCAATCCTTACTGGAGTTGTTCCTTGATTCTTAGATGCAAAGAATAGATCAAGCGAGGTAATCCAAGCTCCTTCTGGTCCAGTCACAATTGTTTGTGCCAGAGGGTCTCTTCTTCTTACACGAACTCTACGAATTCTATTAATAACTCTAGTTCGGTTTCTAATAATTGTTCTAGTTCTATCAATAACTCTAGTATTATTGATGATTACTGGCGGTGGTGGTGGAGGAGGATTTGGAATTGTTCCTCTAATATCAATCGTAGAAAGATTGGTAATAGTTGTGGTTTCAAGAGTGGTGATTCTAATATCAGTTTGAACTACTCTCGTTGTACCAGTCGCAGTATAGCGACCTGTCGCATGAGAGATTAAAGTAGATCCTGGTAATGGATTTGCATTAGTTTGACTAGAAGTTAATCTAAAGTCTCTATTACCCGATCTAACCCTAACCTGTGGTGTAGGTGTCTGATTGGGGTCTCTCAAGAAGATAGAACCAATAAGATCACCAAAGTCATCAGATACTAGTCTTACACCTGCTACAGTCGCTTGAGCACCGCTTGTAAGACCCCTCATTACCATTCCGGTAGGAGCAAATCCAAAGAAGGCACCTTGTGCCTGAGCAGCTAATGAAGTGGTGTCAATGTTTAAGACAGTTGACGCTTGAGAGTACCCATTTGGAAGAGTAGCTGCAGGACTGTATGGGTTAACTGTGAATGTTTCTGTAGGAGCATTGAATGGTCCTTTCTTATGGTTTGGAGCAGCTAATCTGAATTCAAAAACAGTAGCACCAATTGTTCCACGAATTGTTTCTCCAATTTGGAAGGAACCAGAAACACTACTGACTTCCAATAACTTAGGAATGATATCAACCCCACCCTGATTATCAAAGAAGGGATAGAAATTAGTAAATGGTTTTAAACCAATAGCAGTGAATTCGATATTTCTAGAACGACAGAAAGGATCGAAAGTTTCTTCTGCAATAAAGGTGTTTTCAGACCTAATGTCATCTCTCTGTACAGTTCTACCAGTTTCTCTAGTAGATACAGAAGCAGAACCACCAAGAGCACCACCTCTAGTCAAACTAAAGTTTGCAGCAACTTGATTATTGAATACTGTAATACCAATAGTATTACGAATAACATTCTGAGTCTCTCTGGTATTAATCCAGTTATCTAATGAAGGATTAAGCTTTAGTTCACCTGTAAATGCAACAACATGGAATGGATTAATATTATTGACTTTGGTTGCAAATTCTTGCTTAATGTATTCCTTTTCTTGATACTTGAGTGATAACAGATTACCCGTCTTTTGGGTATTTCCATCATCTAACAATAAGAAATTAGAGCTAAAGTCGATCTGGGATACTGGAATATCATCTTTAGGTGCAACCTGAAGTGCCGAAGAATCAAATTCTCTAAGTGGTCTTAGTTCGCCAAGATCTCTATCAATCTCACATGGTGAGCTTGGGTGCATGAAATCAAAAGTCTTAAAGTTATCAACAAAGAATCCAGATTTGAATCTTGTAAGACCTTGGGCATCTCTAATTTGTAAAGACTCTGCACTCTTCTCTAATAAATTAAGACTAGTGACAACTTCTAGATTTTCTACTCTGTCGGCAAGATCACCGATATCTCTCATCGTATAACGACGATTATCTTTTAGATAAATTCTTGCTTCCTGAGTATCTCTAAGATATGCTGGAAGAAGGACTGTCCCAACTTCCATCCCTTTACCAGATACTACTGGGGGAATTGGTTGTCTAGCCGGTTTGCCTTTGATAAGATCAAAGTTTCCATCTTGAAGTAATACTAACTTATCAATTCTAGGAAGATAGAAGTCATAGTCAAAAGTCATTGACTCGTTAGGAGTCAAAATTCTATCTGGCTTTCCTACAAAATCTCTAGATGTATAGAAGAATGGAGATTCTGATGCTGAAGCCGGATTATATGATGCAACTCTAGGTCTAAAATCTAGAACATCATGTGCTTCAATTCGAGAAGGTCCAATTTGGGGAATATCTTTTTTATATCTTTCTTCATCATAACTATTAACTGTGAATACATCTCCAGTGTCTCCACTAGGAACATCATATCTGTTGTAGATAATGTTAAGTTGTCTGTGAGGAATATATGCTCCTCTATTTCTTACGACTCTAGAATAATCGTAATATTGATTTCTTTGTCCCTTGTCTAGTAAGTAGCTAGAAGTAACATCTCTATATTTGCCAGGAGAAATCCCTTGCAGTACAGCTGTAGTGTTAGACTCTTCAAAACTTAAAGGTTCTAATGTTGCAAACCTATCTTTAGTTAGATATACAACACTGATTTGATTATTGCCACCATCAATAGAAATTACCTTCGCAATTGCATTAGTTGAAGTGCCAAAAATATTTTCGCCAATAATAGCACTAGTAAATACATCATCTGTAGATGTGAAATTTAACTTGTCTAAAATAGGAGCAGATGTATCCAGTGATTCATAGATAGCTATGATATCGGTAGCATCTGGTTCATTGAGAGAGATATCTCTATCTTGAACTCTCAGTCCATAAAGCTCACTATGATTGAGTCCATCATTAACACTCGTATTTGGGTCACTTCCAGATCTTCTATTGGTTGATCTAGTTACAGCTACTTGCTGACATCGTTTGAATTCTTTTACTTTATTTTTAATATTTGACTTAATGACCGTGGCATTAACAGTCATTCCACTTTGTGAAGCATTTAATCCAGTAATAGTTACCTGAGTTGAAGTAACTGTTACTTGATCCTCCTCAATCACAGCAATAGTTCCATTGGAATATTGAACTTGATATCTTTCCTCATCAAAAGCGGCAAATGATGTGTCGTCAAGATCAACCGAAGAAATAGGAAGAACTAATTGACCAAGGGAATTTGTAGACTCATTCTGAACCTGTGCAGAAAGCAGCAATGATGATCCAGTAAAATCAACACTAGCAACATTGAGATCTGGTAGAACAGTAATTAAAGATGCATTTTCATTGCTATTATCTTGAAATCCAAGTGAAATTTCACCAACATACCCATTAACACCACCATCAAACAAATTTGCAACTGTTGTCATAGCTCCAACAGTCATTGACTGAAGATCTGAAGCAATCGAAGTTACAACATTTTGAAACTGAGTCTGTGTGCCGTTCTTAGTGTCGGTATACCTAATAATATCACCGGGTTTGAATCTTTGGAAACTATCGATTCTAGGAGCAGTTACTGTTGCCCCAGCACCAGATATTGCAATGGTTACCTGACCAGCTCCCAATCTAGGAGGAATTCTATCGTTGAGCTTCTTGTTAGCTGTAAAACTATTACCACTCTGAGCAAACGAGAAAACATCGTTAATACCATAACTAGTGATTGACTCAATAGTTCTAGGAAGGTCTTCAGAACCATTAATTAAGATTGGTTCGCCTACTCTAAAAGAACCAGATGTTTGGGTAACTTGGATTGAACTAGAACCAGCACCTGCAGCAACTGCAAATGCATTAGCCCCACTTTCTTTACCAACAATAAATGCCGATTTAATTAGTTCTGTGGCGCTTACATTATCACTGAGTTTTAAGTTCGTATATGTTTGAACATCGTACAAATACAGATCAAATTCTGTAGATGCGTCTTCATACTTCTGATCTCTTAATCCAAAATTGTATACCTTAGCATCACCAATTTTATTAGAAGTTCCTGCTACAAGTCTTGTGGAACTCTCAAATGGACCACTAAACAGATCAATTCTGTTGGTAAAAGTTGTAATACCAGTTGTATTATTTACAACAAACTTATTTCCCATCTCAAATGGGAATGATTTGCCTTTTACTTCTTCAGTTTCTCTAGGCTTGAAGAAATCAAGTACTGTAGGACCATCAGTTGATACATCATATCCGTTAACATATGCCTTACCAGCACTGATTTTTAAACACGCAAGATCTTCATCTGGTGTGTTGCCATCAAAAGTAGATTGGTTTGAAAAATAGACTCCATCATTACCCTGTCTATCGTTAAGACATTCGGTAACATCTAACAGGAACTTATTGACAGTATAGTTACCAGACTCATCAAAAGTTCTTCCTGCGAGATAATCTCTAATTTTTGAATATTCTGTCTCTTTTTTAATGACTAATACTTCGCCATTACTGACACGAACAACCTCTACAAAATCAGTGTCATTAAAATCTGTAATATTTTTCTTAGTAAGAACTAGAGTAATTCTTAATCTATCGGCACCAGGTGCAGCAAAGTTAGAAAATCCCTTGGCATTATCATAAAGAGACTCGTCTCCTTTTGCAGATACTGGCGTTTCAATTACACTAAGACCAACTCTGAAAGTGGGTTGAGAGTTGTACTGATCTAAAATAATAGTCTGTTTTTGTACTCTTACAAAATTACCTCTAACAAAGATAATTCCTTCATCAATAGAAACAGAAGATCCAATAGTGCAGGAATTTAGATCAATCGTAGATCCAAAAGTACCACCAACATTAATTGTAGTGTTACCATATGTAAAAGAATCTTCTGTGACTAAAATCTCAGCGTCATTGAAGAAATTAAAATCTCCCGTAAGTGAAGAGTTAATATATTTTACAAAGAATGTATCATAGTCATTATCAGACTCGGAAGCACTAATGAAATTAATTACTTTTGCAGTAACACCAGTGGTTTGACCCCTAATAGTCTTACCAATAATCTTACTAGCATATACTCCAATATCAACACCGAGGTGAGTTGGATTTACTTGGACAGCATAGTACTGCCCATCAAATGTCACAGACCCAGGAACGACAGTTGATCCTTCCTTGAAGATATGACTACCAAATTTTTCTACTTGATTTTGTAGAATAGATTGTAAGGTAGTGAGCTCTCTAGCTTGTACAGGGAATCCTGGCTTAAACAGGACACGATGATAACCCTTTTCAGGATCAAAATCATCATAATATGGACTTACATTGAGATTAGTCTGTGTTGGCATCTTCTTAGAATTCTAAAACGATTTTAATGTCTTCTTTTTGACGCTCGTTCCTAGCAATAGATGGTCTATTGTCAAGATAAAGTATCTCACCAGTCCTTTTATTTATTTCCTCTGGAGCAAGACCATTTGTGAACTGTACTCCTAGGTCAATAACTTTACCTGATGGTGTAGTTGTTGAAATGCCAGTAAATCCAGAGTCTATGTTTACACTGAAACCACTTGGACCGGTAACAGCATTTCCTGTGGCAGAAAATGGAATTACATCAGCATCTCCACCAACACCTAAACTATCAGTTGCATCATATAGACTAGGGTTGAGATAGAGGTTTCTATCTTGGAAATACTTAATTACTTTTGTACTTGTATCGTAAGAAGCAACATAAGCTTTTGCAGTACCAACGCCAGAAATATTCTGTGTAATTTCAGAGCCAATTGCAAGAGTTTGTACAGTATTACCAGTAAATTTGAGTGATTTAGTAGATGAAAACTCAGATGTATTGATAATCGCTGTAGATCCAGCACCAGCAGCGATTGGGTTCTTAATTACCCCAAGTTGCGAAAATGTAGTATCGGAAATAAAGTCATAAGAAGAATTATCAAATCTAGAGTAGATAAGAACTTTATCTGTTCCTAATTCTTTATACAAATCAAATCCATGTCCTCTTGATGGGGGGATAATCGGGGTCAGTTTAGCAAATTTTGTAGCTCCATTATTAATAGAAGAAAGATTGACTCTTCCAAAACTATACCCTTGTCCACCAGTAGTTACAATTGCAGAAATAACTTGACCGTTTGTATTTGTTTGAACTCTGACTTTACCCCCACTTCCATCTCCTAGAATATCTAATTCTACTGGAGACGATAAGAATGAGTATCCTTCACCCTGTTCGTCAATCGATACAACTTTAATTTGATTATTATTTAACTGAGAATCTCCATTATCTCTTACAACTTTAACTTCATTTTCCGTAGAAGTTGTCCATTCATTAGGAACAGCTACATATTCGGTTGAGTCGAACTTGACAATATCAGCGGGAGGAACAGTAAAGAGGTACTTCCATAGATACCCGTCACCACTCGTCCCAGCTGCGGATGGTTCCAAATCAGTAAATGTCGGTTCATCTAACGAAGCGTTTGCTGAGGATGTAATTCCAGCAGAACCATTATTAATACAAATATAGACCCTAAAGTCTTTATTCATAATGTAATAGTTTGCAGAGTAAAGTCTGCTGGAGTTAGATACTAATGATCTATTATTGGTATCATAATCATGTCGGTACATATCATAAGATGTACCTTTTGTCCACTGAACTTTACGAATCAATCTTCGCACATCACCAGGCAACACTTTTCTTCCGAAAAGCATGGTATCATAAACATGATTGACATAGCTAATATTATCAATCGGTGCTGGTGGTTGAACCGTAGTGCTATTCCAGGTACTAGTTCTTCCATAACCCGCGATAGTCGGGTTTGCAAGACTCAAAAAGGTAAAATATGAATTAGTACCGCTAAGTATAGAGTCTACAAAGTTATTCGCATTAATGACCCTGAACTGGTCGGTGATAATGGCTGCCATTATTATGAACGGGCGGAAGGTCTAACTTTTCTGTATTTATAATATCTTCGGCAATCCTCCAGTTCCTCTCAATCCAACACCACGCCTTTGAACGATGGGATAGTTTGATAATTCTGGATCAAAATCAATACCTTTAATATTTGCATTGACTGGTTGTGTCTGATCTCTACTAACATTACTAAACTTACCCCAAGTGAAATGAGCGTAAGGAACTGAGGTAGAACCAACTCCAACAAAATCACTTACATTAGTGTAAGATGCAATATTGGCAGTGATAACTCCCACACGACCACCATTTCGTGTAGATACTGCATGGACATAGTAAATGTTGTCACCATTGAATGTACTGATACCTACGATGTCAGTATCGTGCGTATCGATGCTAGTAACAGCAGCACTAACCGTGTTAATACCAGTTCCATAAAGCTTGAATGGTTGTCCAGTGCTTAATCCTGCAGTACTATTACCATCATTCACATAATCTTGAGCATCAAATTGAATTAGAAGAGCCAAGTCAGTACCAATACCAGGACAAGTTCCGATGCCTGTCACAACACCGACAAATCCCTGAACATTTGCAACTAGTGGTTCGATACCAGTAATATTTTCATAGTTTATTCCATAAACTGCGGTTGTACCGAATCCAACTTCTGCAATATATGCAAGACTAAAAGATCCTGTTAGTAGATTATCAGTATCTCTGAACAAAGCAGTAGAATCAACATATACAAAGGAATCGGTTGTAGTTAAGACTCCAATTACATTTGCAATTGGAGAAATCTGTGCTTCAATAGAATCTCTAGCTTTTGATACTAGGGATCCGTCAATGATAATATCTTTTTTCTGCTTAATCCAATCCATTGGTTTGTAGTTATCATTGCTGATACCTACACCCTGATAGAATGCAGTTTCTACGGTAGCTGCACTGTCAATTCTCTTAACAATTCTATTAGCACTTTGGGCAAGATTTGCAGTGCTTTGATTGACTTGATTTAACTCAATCTGGGCGCTCTTTCTCAGTCTGAGATTATCACCGACTTTGATAACCTCATTTACATCAAATAAGAAGCTATCTTGCCCGATTGTTCCTCTGTAGAAGAAAATAACGACATTATCTTCAGTAGTAGGAGCACTCGTAAATTCAATAACGGAACCACCATCAAATGTGTAGTTGATTCCGGGTTCTTGAATAACACCATTAATAAAGATGAGAAGAACTGCAGAAAGATCAATTTCTTTAGAATCTCGATCTCCTCTATCAATCTCAAAACTGACTAGCGATTGCTGATAGTAGAGAAGGAATCTCTTCTGATTACCATCTTGGAATTGTCGAATGTTATCGAGGTAATCAATGTTACCAAACTGCCAAGAAGAAACTTGGTCAGTAAATACATCAACAACTTCTAACTCAAATGGTCTGAACTTGTCCCCAGCATAAGGATCAGTGGAAAGACCAGTTACAGTAAACTTATCACCGCGTTTGAATCCATACCCCTTCTTGCTAAATTTGAATTCGGATACTTCAAACAATGTTGATCCAATTCCAGTTGCTGTACTTACCCCTGCAATTTGAACAGTTACTGAACAACCAACACCAGTTAGAGTTGTATTTCCAAGTCCAATTCTAGAAACACCAACAATTGGGAGGTTTTCTCCATTGGGTTCTGGAGTAATAACAGTAGAATTTGTTGTGTAATTTGTACCTGGTCCAGTAACACTGAATACCAGAGATCCACCAGCACCCACAACAGCAGTAACAGTAGCTCCTGTACCTGTAGCACAAGTAACTGCGATACCAATAGTACCAAGATTGCTATTATATCCAGATCCAAAAGTAAGTGGGAAGAACTGTGCAGCAGTACCACCACTCACATAAGTGTGTGGGATTGTAGACGGACCAACTTGAACTTTGAATTGAGTAGCAGAAATAATACCAGCAACAGAGAATGGATCATTATGCTCTGGGAAAATAGTAGTCGTAACGCCAGCATGAGCTGCACCACAAGTAAATGCAATGCCAGTCAGTTTTACTTGATCTTCGATGAGAAGACCATGGTTCGCTGAAGTAGTAACGGTCATGATGCCCGTTCTCTTATCATAAACAGCGTTACTAAGAGATACAGAAGGACCTGTGGTGGAGATCCCGACAATACCAGTGATAGTACCGCCAGCACCAACATCAAGACGGACATCAGCTCCTATAAACGGTGCATAACCATTTCCTGGAGTAGACGCAATAGAAACGATAACACCGCCTCTAGGGAGTTGGTTCTGGTTGATATCATCTATATCGATAATTAAATCGGTGAATCCAACTGATGTGATGCCACTAAATTGAACACTAGCAGCTGTAGAAACGGGATCTTCAATAATTTTAAAGTTAGAAACTCCTTCGTTATTTTCTCCAAATGGTGCTTGGAAAATACCGTTAATGAACAGAACGCCATTACCACCAGTAGAACCAATACCAGTTACAGCAGCGCCAGTAGCAGTTAGTGGGAAGGTATTTTCAAGTCCATCAAACTTGTCCGAGAAATCATCAAATAGTTCATTAGTTCTGTAATCATTTCTTAAATAAGTTCTGCCACCAAAAGATGCTCTAGGGTATGGTAAGTTCTGTGGGTCAATAACTCCTAGGTCACCACCAAGAGGAGCTTCTGTAAAGTGAATTTGACTATTAAGAATTTGGAAAGATCCTCTATGGATTCTTGCAATAGAACCAGCAGCATGATCAGTAGCTGCAGATCCAACAGCACCCCTTTCAACCTCAACGATACTCCAAGTGCCGATCCCTGTAATAGGTCCAGTTGGTTGAGTAGCAAAACCAACAGTTCTTACAATTGAATACTCATCACCAAGTTTTAACAAATCACCAGAAGTAATTGTGCTTAGTCCACTAAGTGCAAAAGAAGTAACAATACCGTTTACTGCAACATCAAGATCGTAAATGATTTGAGTGTACGAAATTGGTTTTTGAACAATTCCATTAAGAGCGATGACCGTTTTTTCATCTCTCTTATCCATAGTAAATCTATGCTTGTTCCCAGCAGCGGTTCCTGGTTGGAAAGTAACAGCTATGCCAGATCTTGCATCAGTAAGATTGGTTGAGATAAAGAATTGATCATTGTTATTTTTAATGACAAAGACTGTGGATGGGAGAGATGTATGTCCATATCCAGTAACATATTGAAGAGCACTAGCAGCAACACCAACAATATTAGAATCTGGTTCATATGTAACTGGTTCTGCATTAGAGAAGAAATGCTTGAAACTAATAAGACCTGTTCCAAAATCAATTTGATCTGGGTTTTGTGGGTTTAAATCTCTTTCATAAATTGGTGTTCCTTCATATTTCAGATCGAATGATCTAATGTTTCTATTATTGATTCCTAAGTAAGTATTTTGAGTAACATTTTCAAATACCTTGCCATAGTCAAATGAACCGATACCTGCAAGTGTTCCGTTTGGATCTGCGTCTTTATACAGAACTTCGTTGTAAGAATAGATGCTTACAATTCCTGTTACTCCAGAGTCTGGATAGAATTCCAGATTTACATTGCTTCCACTAAATTCTGCTCCAAATGTGCCGATACCAGTAGTAGTGCCAATAGCTGCGATTGGTTGCTGTGAAATATAAGTATCAGCTTTTTCTGGATCTGACAATACATAAATTTGATGTAGTGTCTGAGTTGATCCGTAAGAAACATGTACGGTTGATTTGAATGATAAGTTAGTAAAGCTACTGACACCAACAACTGTAGAAATTCCAGTAGTAGCAGATGCACCAACAATAACTCTAGCTGTTCTCTCAGTACCTTCTGGAGTAAATTTGAGGTTGAGGTGTCTTATTGAAGTTGTACCAAGTCCAACATTCTCAAATGATACAAATTTACTTCTAACTGCAAGGGTAGAACTCTCATTGTGAATATAGTCAATTTTAACAACTCCACTTTCAATAGACGAAGTAAATGTGCCCATGAAGTTGGGACTTGAAATACCACCAAGACTTTGGCGAGTATTAAACGATGCAAGTTCTGTTAGGTAAGTATCTGTACCATCATGTTGGAGAGCTAACTCGACATAATCAATACTATTTGCAGCAGTATCTACTACAACAAAATGACCAATACCACCAACAAATGTAGTAGTACTAAATCCGATAATTTGTTCGGTAGACCCAGATCCTACAAGAACATTAGCAGATGAGTTTACAACATTACCAGTATTGGTAGATCCGATTCCCACATCAGCAGAAAAACCTTGCTGGAATGTCTTAATATCGAAATCAGTATCAAAAGTTTCATAAGGTTTAATTCTTATTTCAGTAAGATCGTCATCAACATTGTAAAATGCGAAGAACTCTGCATATCCAGTCGAAAGACCAACATTGTTATTATTGTTGACATGTGACTTTTGTAAAAGATAAGTATTCTCATCAATTGTGACTAGAATAACCTCATTGAATTGATATTGATTATTCAGAGGATTTTCTGCTTGATGAGTCGTTTGAATAAGATATCTTGAGAAATTTCTTCCAGCAACAACTCCAGCAATAGTTCTATCATCACTTAAATCGTTAGATTCGTTACTAACGAAGTTTGGACTGATATCATCATGAATAAGAACTCTATTAGTTTTATTAAGAATGAAATCTGCAAGTCTTGTAGATTTAAGCTCTAGGAACTTAGATGTATTGTTGTTAGCATTAACATCTCTAGAGAGATCAAAATTATAAATTCCATCAACTCTCAATGGATCACTGATAAAGTCGAGAACAAATCCACCAGCATCATCAGCAGGTTGTATTGATTCTCCAGCATCACCAACAGATAAAATTTGAGTATTTGCAAAATTCTTCATCCCAGATGGATGAACAATATCATTTACATAAGTAATAATTTCGTCAAATGTCTTATCACTTTCGATAGCATAAGACATATTCTGATAATAATCATTATCAGGCAAGAATTGATTACTATCACCAATTAATCCAATATTATCAGACCATCCAACATTAGTATCAATGGTGGAATCGATATCATAATATCCATCAAATACTGTAACTGAGTCTACTACTGCACGATCACCGCTATTAGTACCTACAAGATTATCGTCAGCCTCTAAAGGTAAAGAACCTTCAATGACCATAATCCCAGTATTTGTATCAATAGATCTTAAAATTAGATCAGTTTCATTATCGTTGTTTCTTCTTAAAGGTTCGTTCTTAGCAAATGGTGAGAAAGATATTGTAGTTGAGAATTTTGCAAGGTCACCTGCTTTAACAATTTGACCAAAACCAGGAACTACAGTTGCTCCAGTACCAACATTTGTAGTTAATCCAGTATACTTAAATGATACTTCTCGTGGATTTACTGCTGAGTTGTAGGTATCAATTGTAAAATTAGTGAACAAATAGTCGCCAGAGTTAAATCCATCTCCATCATTGTTAAATTCAATTCCTTCAAGATATACTTCTTCTCCTGGAACAAAAGGTTCTTGAACATATCCAAGAATTGGAGTAGTAATTTTACAGGTAACAACACCAACATCAGAGAAAGCTTCAATAATAGAAATACCATTACTGTTTCTTAGTGGAGCAATGCCATAAGCATTTGCAGTCAAACCTCTAGGTTGAACAACAACCTCGGCACTGTTTACAGCGGAATCACTAAGTTCACAAGTAATCAAACCATTATCAACAATAATTCCGGTAGTTTTATCATAAAGGACAAGGGAAGGTGCATTGATGTAAGATTTCCCACCAAAAGTAACCTCTACATCGAGTACTCTATTTGCGTTCTTAACCTGTACAGATCTGGGTAAGAATGCATCTGGTTTTAAAGTATTGTCTGAGGGATATCCAAAAACATCAGTGGGGACTGTTACATCTTTCAACAGATTGATGGTGGGTCCGATCAGATTAAGATTTCCACTAATTCCACTATTCCCAATAGATGCAACTGCAGGAATTTTATTGTATCCAAATCCATTATTAATGATGCGAACTTTTGCAATTCCACCAGTTGCTCCAATAGATGTTGTAGTGTAGTAAAGCTCTTCACAGTCTTCTGCTGAGTATTTTGTTTGCTCTGCTTCAGTTGCAAGGATCGCAGTAAAAGTAGTTGACCCTACACCGGTAATACTATATGATCCGGTATATGTACTGTCAATAAAACTAATTTTAGTAAATCCAACAACCTCAGTATCAGAGGTTGACATATATCCACCCTTTTCAAATCCATAATATAACTCAGTTTTAATATTGTCATTATAATTAATTGTCAATTTGGACATATCTTCTGCAACTGTTGTTCCTAGACCAACAGTATTGACTCCAACAACTTCTAAACTAGAAGTATCTCCTGTTCCAACAAATTCATTAAAGAAGTTGCTGTCATAAAAAATCTTTAATTTACCGTCAAGTAAAGATGCGTCGTTTAAATTGAATACTATATTGTTATTTTTAGTTACTTTAATTGGTGGGTTGATTGGATTTATAGTTTGTCCAGTAGATCCAACACCAGTTACACTGACAACTTCAGGAGGATCGAGAAATAGTTGAGATCTAGAATCTGATAATTGGAATGTATCATTATCAATTTTCAAGACAAAATATGTTCTTTGGAACAAATTGTCAGGAAGGCTATTTTCATCACCAAAAGGACCATAAGCTAAAACTTTAAATCCAGTTTCAAGACCATGCTTATTAGCGGTAAAGATGCTAGTAACCGTATTGATTCCTGTTGTAGCAATTTCTATCGGATTTAAAACTAAGTTTCCATCTAGTAGTTTTACTGTAACATCTTCTGCCTGGAGAATACCAGTTGTAATTCCGGGTTTTACTACAAGAGATACCCTATCGTTAATGCTTAAGTCATGAGGATTAGATGTCTCTACAGTTAACTCGCTTCTTTCAATATTAGCTATCTGTTGTGTGTAATTCGTTTGGAAATAATAGTTTGAGCTATCGTCTCCAGTCGTTGTAAAGAACAACTCAGAACCATCAGGAGAAGTTTTAAGACCAATTGTGTTGATAGTCTTGCGAACTACATAAAGACTTGCTGGAAGGGCACTGGGAGCAATGTATGGATCGATCGAAGCAGTTGCATTAATAACACTATTTCCATTTGTATCAAAGGTGACTAAATCATTGGTTTTTAGATCATGCCCCTCAATAAAGATGGATTGAGAAAGAATTGATCTTGTTTTAGTTACTCCATTTAATGAAACATTAACAGATGTTGAAAAACCTACAGTAGTGCCAACTCCAACTGATTCTTTTGGATTAAAATAGTATAAATCTTGGAATTTAGAATCAATAGTAAATGATTCTGAAAGTGGTAGAGTAAATTTACTTGTAAAATAAGTAACGGCTGCTCCAACAGAAGCTGTAGCAAATCCAGCGGATCTTTCTACTCTAACAATTTTTTCAGATGGGAAAGCATTCAAAATACGAACAGTTTCTGTTCCAATACCAATAGAATCTCCAGCAGAAACATTTGGAGGAACAAGACTAACCTTCAAGTCTGTAATGATACCAGTGTACCCGTCTTGATCTAGGGTTGCGTTAAATGTTTGTACTGAAATTTTGTGATAAGTCTCAAGTCCTTTAACATAAGTGGAGATACCACTAACTCTAATAACATGATTGTCACTAAACTCGTGATATGGAGAAACTTTAAATTCTGCGGTTTCTCTACCTATTGTAAAAGGTACATTTAAGAAAGATACAGTATTACTACTTACCTGAGTGATATCAGATCCAAAAATTCTACTGACTTCCGCAGATAAACCACCCCCAGTTGTTTCACTATCGTCAAAAACGATATTATCATTGACACTGTAACCAGATCCTTTAAAATTGATCTGTATATCAGTAATTGAACCTACTCCAAGATTGTCTGGAACAGATTCTTGATTATTTTCTTTATATGGTTGGAAAACATAATCATATGATTTGCCATCGCCAAACATATTGTATGGAAAAGTATTTCTGACTAGTTTTGAAGATTCAAAGTCAAAATTGGTTTGATCGATGACCAATCCCCTAACTGTATTTTCGGGAATTGCAAAACTGCGGAAAGTGTCTCCAATAAAGTATGGAAATACTGGCTTATTATTAATATCTACGGTTGCAAAGTAAGCATAAACTCCTGCAGGAAAATCTGGAGTTTTTGTGAACTTACCATTATGTTCATCTAAATCGCCAGATCCAATATAGGAATAATCTTCAACTAAAGATCCATATGGAAATTCTGATATTGGAGGTCTATTTGTAATGTTGGTTGAGACAATATCGTAACTAGATTCTTGCCTCTTAACATCAGACTGAATATTATTAGGGTCAGTTAATCCATATGGACCGTATATTGGGTTACCATCATACGCCCATCCAATAATTGAAGAATGACTGGAACCATCATCTCCAAAGAAGTCTCTAATAGAATTTCCGTATCCAATATAATTTACAGCAACACCTCCCGTGAAGGGAGAGAGATAATCCAATTCAGTATCATTCAGACCAAATGCCTTATTAATTACCAAAGGTCTTAATTGAGCTTCAAGTTTAAGACTTGAACCTGGGTTAACGATACTGGTGGTTGTTGTACTAGCAGCGTATCCAACTCCACCGGAAATAACCTTTACTTCAGTAATAGATCCATTTTCTACTACTGATCTAAGAATAGCTCCATTTGCTTCTGAACTGGCACTAGAAACTACAATATCTGGTGGACCAGAATATCCAGATCCCCCAGATTGGACAAATGCTGAGATAATCCTACCATTGGAAAAAATGAGTCCAATTTGACCCAATTGACCGCTCTCAATTGAAATTGTTGGTGGGTTTCGGAAATCAACAACAGTAGATCCATAATTTCTACCTCTAGAATATAAAGGTGCGTCAACTACTTGACCTCTAACAATTGGAGTAGCTACAAGATCTTGTTCTTTCTGATCTTCTGTGAGTACTTTTACAGTACATTCAATTTTAGGATAAGTAAATCTTTGAAATCCTGATCCCTGAGAATCTAGGAATGCATGGATTTTTTTATTGTAATTATCACCAGATGGTTTTGTATCCCCCTTATTGCCAACTTCTGCTAATCTGAATGCATCGTCACTGATTTTTAATACTTGATACTGCTTAGTAGAACTAAGTCCTGTAATAGTAGTAGTATCATATGAATAATTTACAACATCTCCATCCCTAAATCCATGATCTTCAAAGCTCACATAATCTCTAAAAGTATTAATACCTGTTGGATTCACTAAAATATTTCTGCTGGCATATCCACTACCGGCATTTTCTATACTAATTCTACCGATAGTGGTTTTCTTTTCAAAAGTTCTGAAAATGTGTTGACCAGTATTAGATCCAGCTGCGTTCTCAGAAATTGATATGGTATTAATACCAGTAACAGAATCTTGTTTTGTATAATGTAAGTAGATGGATCTATCACCAGAAGATCTTACATAGTAGTCTTGACCACTCATTAGGGTCAATTCTTCATTTGAAGCTCCGGTAGTTGCGATACCTAAATTATTGTTTCCATTGTTATTGTAAACAATTCTACTACCAGATACTAAGTTATGATCTGAAGTGAAAGTGAACCTATCGTTCACTGCTTCTACAGCACCACCAGAAAGGGTGCTGACGCCACTAAAAGATATCTCCCGGTATCTTTCCTCAAGTAGTGCTCTTCCGAATGCTCCAGTGCCATTACCGCCAAAGATCTCAACACTAACAACTTTATCAATATCGAATTCTACAGGGTCAACATAGACAGAAGTGACTGTTCCAGCAAGACTGACAATAGATCCAGCAGTATTAGCTACACTGACTAATGCGTCGGAGATAGTAACATTAGGAGGATTTTGGACATCATATCCAACACCACCATTAAGAACATTGATTTGTTTTAATGGACCATAGTATATTTGATTTTCACCTTTGTAATTTAATACTTCAAGACCATTGACAAGCATACCTGTGTTGCCGTCAGCAGTAATTTCTGATGTAGTTGCTGATTCTTTACCACTTCTAAGTTCTTGTTCTAGAGTAAATCTACGAATAGGTCTGGATGGGAAAATTTCCCGCTTACCCTGACTAGCAAGAATGAAATCATGTGTTCCAGCAATACCAGTAGGATTGAAATATTCTGGAAGATTTGCTTTGATGAAAGCTCTAGATGTATATAATTGAATCCTATTAGCAGGACTTAAAACTTTTACAAAATATCCCTTTTGCTCAAGACCAAGAATTCCGATAGTTCCTTCGGATGGAACATATACAACTTCTTCGCCAGTTTTAAATGGAACATTGTCTGTAAACGCTAGAACAGTATATGCATCTTCTGTGCTATCATATCCATCAAAGTTTCCTAGACCAACGGTAGGGTTAACTAATGTAGATCTTACTTTATCTACAGTAATCAAATAACTAGGTAAAGAGCTAGATGCTACATAACCTTCTCTTTTACCAGTGCTAGACTCATTTTCCGTCTCAATATAAGTATTATTAATGTCCGATAGTAATTGGTTTTGACCACCTCTAATTGGTACAATACTAGAATTTGCTTTTTTCTGTACTCTTCTTAAATCATAAGAAAGTGACGAATCTAAAGTAGGAATACTACCACTAAGAGTGACAGTATTTGTAGATGTATTTACAGACGATATAGTTAAAGATGTGGCAGCTACTAACTCAGAATTTCTGTTAACAATATCAACAATGTCACCCTTTCGGATACTACTCTTATCAATGTTTCCATCTAATACAAAACCAGATCCAGAAAAGGCAGAAACTTCATATCTTGTAGATGTATTATAAATCCAAGAATTAAAGAAGATTTCTTCATATCCTCTATTAATCTCTGAGTTCTCAATCAATCTCCCCAGGTTTCTAATTCTAATAGAAGAGTCTTGATCTAGATTTTTAAGATCTGCGTTAGATAAGAACTTGCTAAGAACACCAGTAACCTTAAATTCTACTCTCTTAGAAGAATCGCCATTCTCAAACCCATAAACAATGTTAGGAGCAGAGATATCTGTGTTGTTTTTGATCTCTGTCGATACTAATGGAGTAACATCAAAAAACTGATTAATACTTTTAGTATCGTAGTTGTATATGGTTGATCCAATCGATAAAGTTCCAACGCTAGAAAATCCAATTGTGGAGTCAACAGTAATTACAGATGCACCAATCCCAATATCACCAATATTACGAGTTTTACCAGGAACGACAAATGTGCCATCAGTTAATGATCTCTCATCAAAACCAGTGAATAGAGAGATTTTGAAGTAATTATCTCTGAGGTTACTAACTTCTGAAATCGGACCAGAAGCTATATTAACTTTGTCATTTGTGGGATCATTATCTTGATATAATGTTTCGCCAACCAAATTTGCGGGATTACCGGAAATCAACTCAAGAGAAAGTGTTTTTCTTCTTACATAATTTGCATATGATGGTTTGATCAGATACTTTTCAAGATCATTGATTTTTGGATCGATTCCAAATAAAGCTTTGAATAGAATCTTAAATGAATCTTCTGTACCCTTCGATTCATAGAGACTTCTTGCCTCTTTGATAAAATTATTAATATCCAGCTGTGGTGATAGGTTTACTCCCTCTAATCCAGGAGTATACATCGCCTTCAATTTTTTATAGAACTCTTTTAAGAAAAGAGCACTAACATTTTGAACAATTGATCCTGCAGTATGTGAGGAAGCAACTGTTGATTCCCATACTAGATCTTCATTATTATTAGGTGCAATATAGGAACTAATCCCGCTGAACCCTCTCGTACATCCAGTAAAACTAGTTTGAGTCTTGTCTGCATAAGTTATAATCTCACTATCAATCTTAATAAGACCATGTTTTGCGGGATACCCATCCGTACTTGTTACCGAGATGGTATCATCACTATCTGAGATATCACTAGCAAGATTTGTACCTCCTTTGATGACATCTACAGTAAGATTATCAACCTTAATGTATGCGTCAATATTCTCAGCAATATCTGCCGGACCACCTTGATAGTCTTGGGAGATATAATACTGTTTTAGAAACTCGGCAAATTTTGGGTTTTCTGAGACCGCAAATTCGGGTATAGATTCAGAAACAATCTGATAAGTCTTTACTCTTGGGCTTAGCGGGGAGTTTGTCTCTATCATCCTACTGTCTGATTAGCGATCCGTTGGAGTAACTGGATGTGATTTGATATCCAATACCAGAAATTTGCTGGCCAGAGGAAATCGTGTCTCTCACGATATTTATCTCAGAATTTGAGAGATCTAGACTTAGATAGATATCCTTCAATCCGATAATATCGTTTGACTCAGGATATGCTTGAACTTCAACAATATTGTCACCAATCGCTGTAGAGCTAATGGTAACTGCATTGAGTAAAATCTCACCTTTTAGGTAATCAACAGTACCTGCGGACTTAACTACAACTTCTGCAGACTCACCTTGTAGTTTTGCTGGTTTAAATATAGCGATATCCCCATATCTACCATCATCTCTAGGAATATCAGTCAAATATACAATTTCTGGGTCGCCTGAAATTGTAAATCCGGTCGATTTGATCGTACCGCCTCCAGATAGGATATTAAACTGGTTACCAAAGCATAATTCGTATTGAGCTGTAGCATCTTTAATTACTTTTAAGTCTCTACGAATTGTAACTTTTGTAATATTAGATGTAATAGCAGAATTTGTCCTATCAATAATATTCTGAGATTCAGAATACTTAAATCTACCACCAAATTTGTTCAAATTAGTAGATTTTCCGTAAGTTGTCAAAGATTCGGTAATTTGTGCTTTTAATTCGTTCGCATCATCAAAAACATTGTTGTTATAATAAACAGAAGTGTCTAATTCAATATACAAAACTCTCAAATCTTCAATTCTTTGGTTAATACCAGCGATTGAGTAATTTTTTAGATCATTTAAAATATTTTGCTTAGTAAAGTCAGATAAAAATGTGCCATTTACAGGTTTAATACTTAAAACGACAGTTCCAAACTCTGGAGGGTCTAATTCTTCCCCACCAACAACAGAAACCGACTCTGTATTTGGATAAATCCTCTGAATAATAGATTCATAGTCCTTAGGTGTAACCGCTCTGTTTTGTGCGGAGTACATTCTAGGTGCAAAGTATCGTATAGAGTCAATTGGCTCGATCTCAGAACCATTACGGGCGGGTTGAGAGGTACTAACGCTAATAACATTAGTGGATGTGATAGAATTATTAGCATCATTTCTTATATCGCCGGAAAAAGTGAAATTTTTTCCTTCGTTACCAAATTTTCCGTCAGTAATAATGTAACTAATACTAATTTCATCACCCTGTTCTAACTTTGTACCAAAAAGACCATCTCCAAATAGTAATTCATAAGTCTCATTAGGAGCTTCTTGAATTAAGTAGATATTTGAGTCCTTTGTAATGTCAATAATATTGTCAACCTTTGAAAAAGATAATCCTGCAGTCGCACCAGACTTCTTAACATCTACTCTGAGAGTATCAATATCGACATTTGAGTTTTCAATGATAAATCTTTGGTCTGAGCTACCATTTACTCCCCAAGATTTTGTTAAAAGTGATCCTTGATAAACTTTTATGTTAGAAAAGGTTGCTGTCCTTGGAGGATTTGCTCCTACAACACCACCAGCATCAATTGGACTGGATGCAATGATGTCTTCTGGGATAGAAAAGACATAAGAAGTATTATCAATACCACCAACTAATACTAAACCCTTCTTCAGAGTAACAGTTGTGCTATTTCCATCGAATTTAAACGGAAAGCTAATGATTGCTTCTGCTGCTTTTCGCGATCTAGGAACATATCCAATGTTTCTTGCAAGAGAAACTACATTTTCTCGTAGAGTTGCTGAATCCAAGAAGGATTCATTAGCAACCATATTACTATTGAATGCTGTAATATAAGTATTATACGCTAAAACATCAATCAGCAGCGAAATATTTGATCCGTCAAAGTCAAAATCAGAAAATTCTGAGTTAGATCTCAGATAATCCTTAATCGAATCTTTAATTTGATCGAAATTTAGGTTGGTATACTTAAATGATGGCATTTTCTTACCTAGTTGGCTCTAAAAGAAACTCAAATTCTTGTCTTGGGAAATCTTCACCAACAATATCGTAGTTAATTATGATATCAAATGCATTTCCATCGGGATTTGGTGTTACCACAACCTTGATGTTTGCAATTCTACCTTCAAAATTTGATAGAACATCAAAAACTTGCTGAGAAATTAGATTTGCTGTACCAAAATCAACGAAATCGAACAGTGAACTACTAATATCAGTACCAACCGAAGACTGAAACGGTCTCTCTCCAGGAATTGTTTGGACTAAGTTCCTCACAGCACGCTTAATCGCGTCCTCATTCCTGAGAACTTGTATATCACCAGTAACAGGGTGTGCGTTAAAGGATAAACTAATATCCTGAAATGCCCGTGAGTTGGTTTCAGCCACTAAATGACACTAAATATCAAGCTTATTTATAGTCACTCTTGAAGAAGATCTGGTTCAGTATCATCATTTTTATAATCACCTGCTACTTCACGAAGAATTTTGTCTGATTTTTTACGATCAGTCTTAACTCCCCATGAACCACCAACGCCGCCGTCCATATTTACAATGAGATCGTCATCCATTTTCTTTATTATAATATTGTAAGATTATTTATTCCGTCTTCTCTGATTCTGTTTCCCAGAAATATTCATCAGTATCTCCTAGTCTACCCCATCTAATACCATTCTCTACTTGGAAGTAATGTGTACTTACTTTGAAGTCTGGTATAAGTGGTTCTTCAGGTGTAATAGACAAGTCAAAGATTCGTGTTCGGTTATTAGGATACAAACAAAATTGACCATTCTCAAGCTCAATACAGTTATGTGATTTATGTTCGTCAGGAATTTCGCTTACATTAGTATTTGTCGTATCTGTGTCTGGATGAAAGTTATCTAAGGTGAAGCAGTATTCGCCGTTAAGGGTGCCGAAGTTGCGTGTGCGTACTTGGAAGTCCATTGACCCGATAAACTGCTTCTCAAGGCATCTAACCCCATAGTCCATACAGTTCCAGAACTGAAGGTTGGGTAGATCTAAATCTGGGTCGGGCGTTTCGGGGCGCGAGCAAAAGGCAGAAATTGGAAGCTTGTCAAACATTGCAGCATACTTCGGTAAGTATGTCTCAAAATAAAAAGCGCGTCCAGGTATCGACTTAACCGATACCCAAACGCCCTCTACAAACTCACCAAATCCATCTTGGAAATCTCTAAGGTATTCTTTACGAACCCAGACTTTCTGCGGTGGAAGATTGATGATTAATTGACTCATTTGCCTTGTCCACGATAACGCTTCTTACGAGCGTTCGCGCTCGTCGCGCTAAGTTTTGTATGCTTACCCATCCCTTGACGAGTTTTTTTGGGGGTCGCTTCGATAAATGTATTACCGAGCAACGATTTTTTTACCTTAGCCATAATTAAGTTCCTTCATAATATGTGAAATTCTGTGAGGAGCAGGGGCACCTGTCTCATAAAATGAGAGAGCATACCCCTCCATGATATACATGAACTCGTCTTCACTTACATCGGTGTGCCTCTCAGACCCATCAACATAGATTGTGTAGACTGTCCGTTCCATCAGATGACACGCATCTTCTCGTGACCAACTCTGATACGAGGGTCGCACCAAATATCGAATCCAGCTTCAATTGCATCCAGACAGAAACTCACATCCTCTCCACACATGTCCTGGACATCCCCAGACTCAAAGACTTGCATCTTGGGTGCAAACCATGGATACTTCATTTCAGCATGCTCAAAGACGCCGTGCTTGATGAGTACCCATCCGAAACCAGTGTAGTCTACCGTGAAAGGCTTCTTACGCTTTGTCATTGTTTCACCAGTCTCATGATTCATGACACCACCGTTGTTACGGAAGTCTCCTTCATCCAACCAATGTGCAACAGATGTAGTACGACCATCTTCAGTCATGTACCAACCAGCAGCAATGTCCTGATCCATCAGAACAAGCTGTAGAAACTTCTCAGTGTTAAATGTAATATCTGAGTCGATCCACAACTGATAGTCATACTTCAGTTTACCATCCCAGGGAATCTGGTCCGGTCCACGCAATACATTTGCTCCAAGACACTTACAACGAGCAAAGTTTACCATGCTGCTGTAGTCTTGTGAAATCTGAATACTCGCTCCCATCTGTACTAAGTCGAAACTTAGCTGCAGGAACGACTTCATGAATTGATATGAACAACCCCTACCAGGAAGACAGAATACAATTGCTTTACCCCTAAGCATCTCACGGGCAGCATCATAA